>Ga0181466_1000533_pt1 | contig 14186 bp, 13 predicted proteins | sample InSIn4gowninarea_FD_119078 | JGI IMG/M metagenome (GOLD analysis project Ga0181466, IMG submission 119078) | Clean room microbial communities from NASA Spacecraft Assembly Facility at Jet Propulsion Laboratory, Pasadena, California, USA -... ... | reverse complement strand
CTTTGTTTAGGTTCTAAGCTTAGGTCAAAAGCTTTAGCTTCGGGCGACCGTAACAGCATATACGCCTGTTCCATTGATCTTTTCAGCGATTCTTTTTGATAATCGCTGCCAAATTCGCCCATCGGGCTTTTGCTGATCAGGTCATTATACAATTGATTCCTTTTTTCAAAGCGTGAGGAGGACATGCCCGCAGGTGGACGTACACTTTCTAAGCCGGATGTTGGATCAGGCACTACGAATGGGCCAAATTCATTGCCTAAAAATCATGCCGTATGGAAAGCTTTCAATTCCTGGCCTTCGCCCACGTTGAAGCGCTGACCAATATCAATAAAAGCCGGGATCACCGGGTTTACCGGTCCTAATTCTTTGGCTATCCATGAACCAATATGTGGTGCTGCTACAGATTGTGGTGGTTTATAACAGGTATGCCAGTGATATTGATGCCTGGAATGGAGGATAGAACCCATATCTGCCGCTACATATGAACGGATCAACGTGCCTTTATCCATCACTTAACCGATAGACTGTAACCCTTCAGAAAAGTGTATGCCGTCTAAAATCGTCGGCACAGATTTAAATGTGCTTAATACGCTGTTAGCCTGCATGCCTTTTGTGAACGGTGTATATTTTTTGGGGTCGAACGTATCGGTATGAGCCATGCCGCCGGCCATCCAAAGTAAAATTACCGTATCGGCGGTTGAGTGGATACTTTTCTTGTTGCATGATGACAGAAAGGTGCTGAGCGGAACGCTGCCTGCCATAGCGGCCAATGTTGCCGCGCTTGTGTTTTTTAAAAAATCACGTCTGTTCCAGTTCATTTTTTATATTATTTAATTATAAAACACTTCATAGCTAAGTAATGATTTGAAATTCGGGCAGTAACACTATTGCCCAAAACAGATCCTGTATGGCGGCTACGCTTGGTGATTTGCCCAGCGATTTTTTTGCCAGCGCAAACTCTTTCGCTGTTGGTTCACGTGCCAACGCTCTGTGGTAAATCTCTTTGATCAGTAAATCAGGGTCACTAAACTGTGTTTTCCAATTTTGTGCACCCTGCTTCAGCACATCGTTAAACGTACTTCCGTTAGTCAATTCCAGCGCCTGCAGCAAATTAGCCTGCGAATCGCGGCTGGTAGCCACCGTTTCGCGGTTTGGCCTGCCTAACGCGGTTAAATAATTATTATTGGCTACAAGCGAAGCCCGTATAAATGCAGGTTTTATAGCATGCGCGAAAGGGTTGTACCTTAAGTTGGAATCAGCAAACATAGGGGAAATAATGCTGCTAACAGCATCAGTAAACTGTTCGGCCGACATGCGTCTGCGAACCATCCCTTTAAATTTGTAATCAGGATTACTGATGAGTGCTACCTCTTTAAACCCGACTGATGGTAACTGATAAGTTTTTGAGGTTGCTATCTGGTAGATCAGTTCCTTCAGATCTGATTTGTTCGAAGAAAAGTTGAATGCCAGCCAGTCCAGCAGGTCTTGATCCCAGGGGGCATTGTCCATAACGTCTACCGGCTCGACCATTCCGCGCCCCATCATTTGCGCCCATACGCGGTTCACAATCGTTCTATATAAGCGGCCGTCTTCAGGTTTGACCAGATTCTCGGCTAATTGCCTGCGCTTTTCTGCTACCGGAGCTTTGCTGGTTATGGTGCCTAATTGAGCCCATAACATTTTAGGGTCAACGTATTTTCCGGTGGGTTTGTCGCAGCGGTTTACCTCTAAGGTGGTATCCGCAAATATATTGGCAAAGCCATAAGCATCGTTCAACTTCCAATCGCTGATGAAGCTATTGTGGCATGAAGCGCATTTTAAATTAAGCCCTAAAAATACCTGCGATACATTTTGCGCAGCCTGCATTTCTGTGCGCTGGCTTGAATTTACTACCCCGCGCCATTGTATGCCTGCTATAAAACCTTTTGAAGCATCTGTAGGGTTGAGCAGTTCTTTTACAAACTGGTTGTAGGGCTTATTACTTTTTAAAGATTTATATAACCAATCAGTAATATCAAATCTTCCGCCGGTGATATAACCTGTTCCTGTATAGTCGTTTCGTAAAATATCATTCCAAAAGCTTAACCAGTGCTGGGCATAATCGTCGTCCCGGCTTAGTAAACCCTTTACCCATATCGCTCTCTTATCCGGACGGGGATCTTTTTCAAATTTGTCCAGATCGGCAGGGCTGGGCAGCAGTCCAACTATGTCCAGGTAGATCCGCCGTAAATACAATCGGTCATCTACAGGTTTTACCCATTGGATTTTGTTTTTGATAAAATATTGGTTGGCCCAAAGATCGATGGGATTTGAGAGGCCGGCGGTAGCCACAGGCAATGCAGGATTGCGGGGTTCCAGTTTTGCTACGCTAAAAATGCTTGCTTTACTGCCATCCTCAGGCCATGGTGCGCCTTTGTTTATCCAAAATTTGATGATGGCGATATCCTTGTCTGCTAGTTTTTTGCCTTTTGAAGGCATTACATCCTTATCATCGGCAGGCAGAGAGATACGGTGAAATAATTCACTTTCCGCGGCGTTGCCAGCTACAATCACCGGGCCGTTCTCACCGCCTTTAAATGCCGGATGCTTACCGTCAAGGCGTAAGCCGCCCTTTATCTTTTCCGTACTGTGACATTTATAACAATTATGCGCTAAGATGGCCCGTACGTCGGTATTTAACTCAACTTCCTGTTGTTTGGTTAATTTAGCAGTATCCGATCCTAACAATGCCATGTTGAACTTAGCCTTTGAGGCAGGTGCATAATCTTTATCCCAGGGTAGGGTGCTTGACAAATAATCGTCGCCATGGGTAAGACTTGCACCAAAATGGCCGGCTACAGCCACGCCAAATGCCATAGTAAATAATACCGCCCGGTAAGCCACTATACTGCCATTGCCTTTGCGGATATAATAAAGAAAGATCAGCATAATCAGGCTAAGGCCTGCTGTAATAAAACCGGTCCACTGGTGTATGGTGAGGATTTTGCCGCTGTATTCGCCATGGCTGTACAGCAACCAACCAAGAAATGCGGAGATCAGCGCGGAAATTGTGCCGGTCATGAGCAGTACATTAATACCCGGGCGAAACTTGGAGTGGTAATTTTTTATTGTAAAAAGCTCTAATAGTGCAGCCAGTAAAAGTAAACTTACCGGAAAGTGTACCGCCAGCGGATGCAAGCGACCCAAAAACTCCCAAAGCCAGAATGCCTTGTGTGACTCCATATACAAATTGTTTAGCTACTTTTTAATTGGTTTAATAAAAGCCTTCAAACCAGCGCTTGTACTATTGATATAATTCTACAGTTAGGCTAATGGCATGATCGGGTATTGCCGGCAATGAGAACAATACAGAAACAAAACTATTTGAAGGCCTTGGTAAAAGCAATATACTATTTGATATAATTTATGTCTAATTTGATACTATAACTGGAATTCCGGGTGCTATAATAATAAGCAAATTTTGATTAACATTTATTTCAAATTGCTATCGAGCTTAATTTTGATCCGACTCTTTATTTTTCTAAAATTTATAAGGATAAAGCCGGCATTAATCTTACTGATTTTCGCTAACGTATACGCAATGTTTGAAATTGAAAATATCAAGGAATTATAATTCGTTATTCCCCGGAATAGATTGTAAGTGGATCAATAATTTACAGGTTCACAAGGTTGCAAACCCCTTTTTATTAATTCGTAATAAAATCAAGCTTTGCGTTTTTGTAAACTGGTTTTTGCAATACCACTTTTAGTTTTCTGAAACTCTGTAACGGGCCTTCGGTTGCAAAAAGATTGATCAGCCAGGCGGGAAGGCTGCCGCCCGGATCGGCGTGGAGGGTGTATACTACTTTTATCTTATCTTTCCCCAGCGGGTTTAATACCCACTGGCCGTTCGAGTCGGTTACACGTACTGTTTTGGACTTTACAGGTACCATATCTGCAAGGCAGGGGGCATCAATTGTTACAGTTTTGGTAGCAGGGTCCTGAATTACCTTTAAATGTGCTATAAAGTCGCGGTTGCTTACCGGCCAGGGCATTTCAACAAGCGAGTAATAATACAATTCAGTAGGCGATACCTGTTTGATCACATAGCTGGTGCTTACATGATAAAGCCAGTCCTGGCCATTTTTTATGTCTATCAGCACTGCTGCCATTTGTGTAAGCGTGGCATCTAACGTACACTCAACCTTAATGGCCTTTATTTTCGAGTTCTCTACATTGCGGGTATAGATATTTACACCCTCGTCGTTTTTCTTTAGCTGCCAGGCATCACCGCTTTGTGCAAAAGCGCAATTAGCTATGAATAGAAATAAAAAAATGATTGTTTTGTACACACAGCAAAATACTGGAAATAAAATTTCAAGTCATAACTTAAAATTAACGTTTAGGTTATAGGAATGTAATATTAAATAAAGCTGGTGTTTTTTGCTATATAAAAGCATGACTTAACAAAAAAACGCCCCCTCCAAACGGAAGAGGCGTTGTACAGCAGCAAATCTGTAAGCCGGGTTCTGTATCGCCTTGTGGGGCGCTTTCTATCATTAATCTGGCCCTGCCGTTGCCGGCAGGTTCAATCAACCTACCCATCTTGACGGCCCCAATTAATGAGACAGGAAACGAGCCGCTTCACTTTCAAGACCTATTTGGTTTTTCAACTCCTGAGGTTTACCGCGATCCCGGTCGCCCGGAAAAGCCGTGAGCTCTTACCTCACGTTTTCACCCTTACCTCGACAAGTCGTGGCGGTATATTTTCTGTGGCACTTGCTGTCGCCGGCTGCCGGCGCCTTCCCGTTAGGAAGCAGGATGCTCTGTGTTGCCCGGACTTTCCTCCGCCATATAAAATAGCAGCGATAGAACGTTTTGCAGCGTAAAGGTAGGGAAATTAGTCCGAAAGTCAGGAAGTCCGTGTAAGTCCGAAAGTTTTTGGTTGGGAAAGTTTATAACATTAGTGTAGCTGGAATAATCCGAAAGGAAATTACCGGTTTCTTTAGGACTTTCCGACTTATACGGACTTCGGGACAAATAATTATTTACACTTTGCCAAGTCATCGCTCACCTGTTGCACTGTAACAACGCCCATTTTATTACCAAACGAATTGGTAACATAAGTGAGCACCTCGGCAATTTCAATGGGGGCGAGGTCCATGGCGGGCATATCGTTGTCAAATGGTTTCTTATCTACAATAAGCAGTTTTCCTTTTAAACCATATTTAATGTAACAGGACAGGTTAGCTTTATTTGTTTTCAGGAAAACGGAATCGGTAAGCGGTGGCATCAGGGCCGAGAGGCCCTGTCCATCTTTACCATGGCAGTTTTGACATCTGTTTTGGTAAACAATATTGCCCGTAGTGTAATAACGGCGAAAGGTGATCTCGTCATCGCTCTGGCATGAGTAAAGCAGCACGCCTAACAGCAAACAGATAGCGCCTATTACCTTTAACTTCATTTAGCTGCAGATTGGTCGGGCTCGGCCTTTAATGTTTTGATATCCTTGATCAACTGATTCACCTGTTCAGGCACAGTGCCGTCATAAGTGCCGCGGATACGTTTTTGCTTATCAATCAGCAGGAAATAACCATCATGGATAAAAAGTTGTTTAGCGTCTTCCTCCGGCCTGCGTACCAGATAACTTTCTGATAGTTTATAGATCTCTTCCTTTTTGCCCTGCAGCAGCCACCAGGTATTACCGGCAATACCCAGCTTGTCGGCGTACTTCTTTAATACGTTAACGCTATCATGCTTAGGATCAATAGAGTATGATATGATCTTTACATCCTTTTCATTTTTATAAGCCTCATAAACATTCAGCATGTTGCGGTGCATAACGGGGCAGATAGAAGGGCAGGTGGTAAAAAAGAAATCGGCCACGTAAATGTTATTGTCCAGGCTTTTGTTGGTGATGCTGTCGCCATACTGGTTAACGGTTTTAAAAGCCGGGATAGTTTGGTAAACCGTATCGGTAATGGTTTTACCATCAACTGTTTTGGTTACCGGTGTGCGGTTGCCAAAAATAGGTAATGCAGCCGGGCCGGTATTTTGTTTACAGGCAGCAAAACTTAAAATAACAGCAATGGAGCTTAATAATTTCTTCATCGCTATTTTTTAAATGGTTGCAGGTATTCGGCCGATTCATTAACCGCATGTTTAACTAGCGAGTCGATAACAGAAACTTCTTTCTTTTGCTCGGTCAGGTATTTCATAATTTCTTCGTGCGATTTGCCTTTTTGTACCGCATCAAATTTATTCATCCAATTACTCATAGCGCTGTCTGCTTTGTTTAGCTGGCCTATCAGATCATTGATCCTGTATTTAGATTCTTCATTCTTGGCTTCTTTTAAAAGCGTATCCAGTTGCATTTTATTTTTCACCAACTGTTCATCATAGGTCATCACACTATCGTGGATCTTGATAACCTTATCGAAAACAGCTTTTTCATCAGATTTGGAATCTTTACAAGCGCTTAGCGCTAAAACGGCAAATGCAAAAAAAGATATTTTTTTCATACGATATTAAGAGGAGGATTAAGGCTTCAAAATTACATCAATACAAGTCTAATTGCTACAGCTAAGATCAATTATTGCGAATAAAAAATATGTAATCAGTAGGGGGCAGTTTATCCAAACCCGCAAGTTTAAGTTGCTGGCCAATCTGCGCGCGGTGATGCGTATCATGATTAGTAACCTGGGTAATCATATCTGCCAGTTTATCAGTAAATTCAGTGCCTGAAGAATGTTTATAGGTTATACGTTGTTCAAAATCATCAGTAGCAATTAAATAAGCAAGCCACCGTTTGTGATTATCGGCCAAAACATCTTCAAAGGGTATGGTTTCTGCCTTGGGAAAGATCTCCACCTCCGGAGCGTTAGAATATTCACAACGAGCCAGCCATCGTTGCTGGGCGGCCAGCAAATGGCCAAATAACAGTATGGATTGCTGCTGATTTCCAGCCTGCCTGATCTCTTTTAAAATCAGTTGGCTGGCATACAGATCATATTCAAATAAACGGATAAAATAATCTTTCATGTAATGCTATGCTATTTTTCTATGCCCCGGCAATTTAGATATTATTAAGCCTTAATTTACAATGCCGTGCTTAACAATAACATAATGTTAACGTCATTATAAACATATACTGCTACCGTACATTAGTATTGAACATAAAGCAATTTGTTATGAAACTTATCGTGAATTTATTTAACAGCTTACGCGAGTGGATGATCTTAAAAAGCATGAGATCTTCATTTATTCACTAATTTATTTTTCTTTACGTTTTTTTTATACAATTATAATACACAATTTGGGCGTTGCGTAGCTCAATTTAATGAAATATAATATTCAGGATACCCCGCTTAATAAACAGCTTTTTGGTAAGGACTTTATATGGGGCGTATCAACCGCTGCTGTCCAAATTGAAGGTGCACATGATGCAGACGGGAAAGGTGAGTCAATCTGGGACGTTTTTACCGCTCAAAAAGGTAAAATATTAAATAGTCACCACCACCGTACAGCTACAGATTTCTACAATCGTTACCAGGACGATATCGACCTGATCAAGCAACTAAACATTCCAAACTTCAGGTTCTCTGTCGCGTGGTCGCGTATTTTACCCGACGGAACAGGAAATGTTAACCAGGCCGGTGTAGACTATTACAATAAAGTTATTGATTATTGCCTTGCTCAAGGTGTTGAGCCATGGCTTACCATATATCACTGGGATCTGCCCTATAAATTAGAACAACAAGGTGGTTGGACCAACCGTGCCGTAGTTGATTGGTTTAAAGAATTTGTTATCGTTTGCGCCAATGCTTTTGGCGACCGGGTTAATCACTGGATGGTAATGAACGAGCCTGCAGTATTTACCGGGGCAGGGTATTTTTTCGGCATTCATGCGCCGGGAAGAACGGGAATAAAGAATTTTTTACCTGCTGTTCACCATTCGGTTTTGTGTATGGCTGCAGGCGGCAAGAAATTACGCGAATTATTACCGGCAGCAGAAATTGGGACAACATTTTCATGCTCGCATATTGAGCCTTATTCTGATAGGCCAAAAGATGCGGCAGCGGCTATTAGGGTTGATGCATTGCTTAACCGGTTATTTATTGAACCGATATTAGGTTTGGGCTATCCAAAAGAACTAAATGTGCTTAAAGATATGGAAAAATATATCCTGCCGGGCGATTTAGATAATGCGAGGTTTGATTTTGATTTTATAGGTTTGCAAAATTATACCCGAGAAATTGTAAAATATTCGTTTTTTACACCATACATACATGCTTCTTTGGTAAAGGCCGAAAAGCGGCACGTGCCTACTACAGCAATGGGGTGGGAGGTTTATCCGGCTTCCATTTATCATATATTAAAAAAATATGATAGATATCCGCAGATCAAAAAGATCTATCTTACCGAAAGCGGTGCAGCATTTGCCGACGAAGTAATTGACTACAAAGTTGATGACCCTAAACGTGTGGCGTATCTGCAGGAATATTTACAGCAGGTTTTAGAAGCAAAAAACGAAGGTTGCAAAGTAGATGGTTATTTTATCTGGACGCTTACTGATAATTTTGAATGGGCCGAAGGCTATCATCCGCGGTTTGGTATTATTTATGTTGATTTTGAAACCCAGCAGCGTATTGTAAAATCATCAGGGCTGTGGTATGCCGCGTTGCTGAGCTGATTTTGCTGATTTTGTGTTCTTACCAGGAATAGGCAAACTGATAAAAAATATAGTGCCATTGCTGCTGCTGTTAAACCAGATCTTACCATTTGATTTTTCGATGATCTGTTTACAAATAGAAAGCCCTAAGCCGAAAGACTTTTCGCCGGCAGTGCCTGGTCTTTGCGCGTTAGTGAACATATTAAATACCTGGTCTTTCATTGCATCAGGGATACCGATGCCATTATCCAGTACCGATATAACTATGTTGGGGTTTTCCTGAACAACTTTAACAAAAATTGGCGCACCGGTAGGGCTAAACTTTATAGCATTAGTGATCAGATTACTAATTACCCGCCAGATCTTTTCACGGCTTATTAATAGTTCTACAGGGCTTGATAAAGGTTCAAAAAATATTTGCTGCGCTTTCTCTGATGCTTTAAAGCGTAACAACTCAACACTTTTATTAACCAATGCATTGATCTCAACCGGTTCAACATGCAATTCAATGGCAGTGGTGTTTGTTGCCTCCAAAATCTCATTGATCAACTCAAGCGAGTTATATGATGTTTCCTTTACCAGATTGATCATTTCTCTCTGTTCATCGGTGCAATGCTCATCATCTGCCATTACAGATATTAATGCAGCTATACCGCCAATAGGGTTACGAAGATCATGCGCTACAGTGCGCAGTATGCGGTCTTTTTCCTGGCTGTTAATTTTGATGTCATTTAATGCTTTACCAAGTTCAGCATTTTGGTTATTAATTTGTTGATTCAGCAGGTTAACGGTCAATACATCTCTTCTTGATCTTCGCCAGTTACGATAGATCAGCATAATGATAATTAGTGCCATTATAGCTACAATAATGATCACAAACAGTAGTATGCGCTGTATTTTATTATTGTCGCTTAATTGTTCTATCTGTTGTTGTTTATCGTAATTATCAAGTTGTTTGCTAATGTTGCTTTGCTTTAACAAATTGATCCGTTGAATATTAGAATCCTTAACGGTATGATATACACGCAGGTATTTAAGCCCTTTTAACAGATTATTTTTTCGGATGTAATAATCGCTCATTAACCTGTTCCAGTATATGGCAACATCTGGGTTGTTAAAACTAAAGGGCTGATTATTAATAACAGTCAACAGCTTAAATAATTCAGCATCCTGCTTATTGTCGTAGTATATTTGTGCTAATTTGGTTTGGGTTATGGCGGCATCGTTATTATCATAACCTTTTTGCAAATTGATTGCAATACTTTGCTTTAACAGGTCAGTAGCTTGCTTATAATCACTTTTTGCAGCATATACTTCAGCTTTGTTTCCGTAAACAACACCACGCGCCATGTCTAATTGTTTTTTGCTACCCGCAAACTGCAAAGTGTTTTGATCTATCCAGCTTAAACATTTATTAAAATACAGTAAGGCACTGTCTGTTTGATTGTTATGTTGATAAGCTAATGCTATGTTATCTAATAGTTCCTGCTTATGATAAAAAGTTGCAAAATCATGCGGCAATACATCATAATAGTTATGGCTTTTAGTAAAATAATCTTTAGCCAGGCTATAATTTCCCATTTTATAGGTTATCATACCCATACGGTAAGTATATTCAGAAAGAACAGACCTATTTAAGTTGTTTTTCCCGATCAGATATCCCTGGAAAAGGTGTTGATAAGCTTCGGTATATTTTTGTAATGTAAAGCAAGCGTCGCCGGCAGCAAAATTAGCATCTACATATAGTTTAGTATACTGTTTGCTGTTTACGCTTTGATTGGCAATAGTAAGCATCGTATCAGCATATAAGAGAGCCTTGGTACTGTTACCCGCATCTTCCTGATAATAATGATAACGATGTTGGTAAATACTGAATTTGTCTTCGAGCGTTAGGTTACGTGAATGATTGATCAGCGAATCAAGCAGTTGTAAAGCATTTAAAGCGTGGTTAGTAGTAAAAAGTGTATCTATATGACCCGCCACCCGCTTGTAATCTGCAGAGTTACCGGCAACTTGTGTATTTTTTTGGTTACAAGACATTATGGTTATTAAAACCATTGCTAATAACCAATTGTTACGTGCAAGTTTAACGGAGAAATATTTTAGCTGACAGATCAATTTTTTTGGTTATAGGCCCACAAATATATACTAAAATGCTGTACTACAGCTATAAGAGTGTGCTTTATTGTGATTATTTAAATGCTTCTTCCCCTGTAATATCCAATCCGGTTATCAGTAAATGAATATCATGCGTACCTTCATACGTAATTACCGACTCAAGGTTTGCCATGTGCCGCATTATTGGGTATTCGCCGGTTATTCCCATACCTCCTAATATCTGCCTTGCCTCACGTGCAATATTGATGGCTATTTCCACGCTATTACGTTTTGCCATAGATATTTGGGCAGGCGTTGCACGGTTTTCGTTCTTCAATACGCCTAACCGCCAAACTAATAATTGCGCTTTCGTGATCTCGGTTATCATTTCGGCCAGCTTTTTTTGTTGCAGCTGAAACGCAGCTATTGGTTTACCAAACTGTTTACGCTCTTTGGCATATCTAAGGGCGGTGTCGTAACAATCCATAGCAGCGCCAACGGCTCCCCATGCTATGCCGTACCGGGCCTGGTTAAGGCAACCCAGGGGGCCTTTTAGCCCGGACACATTTGGTAACAAATTTTCTTTGGGTACTTTAACATTATCAAATACCAGTTCGCCGGTAGCTGATGCACGTAATGACCACTTGTTGTGTGTTTCGGGGGTTGAGAAACCCCCCATACCCCGTTCAACAATTAATCCGTGTATTTTTCCTTGTTCATTTTTGGCCCAAACAATGGCGATATCTGCAAACGGCGCATTCGAGATCCACATTTTTGTACCATTTAGTAAGTAATGGTCGCCAATATCTTTAAAATTAGTGGTCATGCCGCCCGGGTCAGAGCCATGATCGGGTTCGGTAAGGCCAAAACAACCCATTAATTCGCCTGTAGCCAGTTTAGGCAGGTATTTCATTTTCTGATCCTCAGATCCATAGGCATAAATAGGATACATCACTAATGAACCCTGTACCGATGCAGTTGATCTGATTCCGGAATCACCACGTTCTATTTCCTGCATAATTATGCCATAGGCGGTGTAGTCAAGGCCAAGTCCGCCGTACTCTATTGGTATTGTTGGGCCAAAAGCGCCAATTTCGGCTAAGCCCTTAAGTAAATGTTTTGGAAATTCTGTACGCTGGGCGTAGTCCTCAATAATGGGGCTAACTTCTTTTTTTACCCAATCGCGCACACTTTTACGTATCAGCAAATACAATCACAAATAATTTATCATGATGTACCCTGTCTATATATTTTTCTAACAGTGAAAATAGCAGTAATACCAGCAACGTGGCTATTGTTGTGATCAATGCCAGTGGATAATCGCCTGCCCCCACTGCCATACCTATTGCCGCGGCAACCCAAATTACAGCTGCCGTGGTAAGGCCACTTACACCTGTGTTATCTTTAAAAACTACACCTGCACCAATAAAGCCTATACCTGTAATAACGTTGATATTTACACCCAGGCCGGCTTGTTGCGCAACCATAGTAAACAATGCCGAACCCAGCGTAATGAGTATAATGGTGCGAAAACCTGCGGTTTTATTTTTATACTGGCGCTCTATACCCAGCAATCCGCCGCAAAAAACAGCGAAACCTATTTTTAAAAGTTCCTCATCCGTTATTTCAAATCGCAGCGGCAGCTCCATTGGTTATTGATTAAATATTTTACCGGGGTTTAATATATAATTTTTATCAAAAACATTTTTTATCCCTTTCCATAGCTCAAAATGCACGGGCGAGTACTTTATCGGCATAAATTCTTTTTGTACTAAACCAATTCCATGCTCGCCGGAAAGTGTACCACCTAAAGATACGGTTAACTCAAATATCTCGCGGATACCATCTTTTAATTTATTATTCCAATCCTCATCGCTCATGTTTGCCTTTACAATGTTTACATGCAGGTTACCGTCACCGGCATGGCCATAACACACAGATTCAAACCCATACCTGGCTCCAATCTCTTTGATCCCTTTTATTAACTGCGGTAACGCTGCGCGGGGAACTACCGTATCTTCTTCTTTATAAACCGAGTTCGCCTTTACCGATACACCCATGGTCCGCCTGATGCGCCATAATTCTTCTTTCTGAACGGCAGTATCAGCAAACAAAACATTAGTACAGCCAAATTCTTCAAGAACGGTGTTGATCTTTTCACAATCGGCAAATATCATATCCTGGTTATTGCCGTCCACTTCTATCAATAAAAAGGCGGCATCGCTTTCATGCAAATTAAAAGTGATGCCATCGTTTTTAATTACCCATTCTATCCCCTTGCGTTCCATGAATTCAAGAGCAGATGGCACTATGCCTGCCCTAAAAATTGCCGACACCGCGTGGCAGGCATCGTCATTTGAGTTAAATGATGCCAGCATTAAAGCATCAACTGTCGGCGCAGGAATAAGCTTTACTACAATTTTGGTTACAATACCTAAAGTTCCCTCCGATCCGATAATTAATTGTGTTAAATTATACCCAGACGAATATTTTAAAGTATTGGCGCCAGTCCAGATCACCTCACCTGAAGGTAAAACCAGTTCAAGGTTCAGTATATATTCGCGGATAGTGCCATATTTGACAACCCTTGGCCCGCCCGAGCCATGTGCTACATTGCCGCCAATAAAGCAACTCCCCTTACTTGCCGGGTCAATTGGATATAATAAACCCTTAGCGGCTACCTGGTTCATAAATTCTTCGGTAATCACACCCGGTTCAACTATAGCTTGCAGGTTTTCTTCGTCAATATTTAAAACCTTATTAAAACGCTCCATGGCAATAAGCAGCCCGCCCATAACAGGTAATGAGCCGCCACTAAGCCCTGTCCCCGCGCCTCTTGGGGTTACGGGTATCAGATTTTCATCACAAAGCTTTAATAATGCCGATACTTGTTCGGTAGATGAAGGCTTTACAACAACCTGGGGGTAATATCGCAGATCCTCGGTTTCATCATGGCTGTAAAATTCCAATTCAGCCTGGTCGGTAATTACCTGGTCTTCGCCGGCAATTTGTTTAATTGCACTTAATAGATCACCGGTTATTTTATTATAGGTCATACAATTATAAACGCCTTTTCACTTTTAAAAAATACTGGAAGGCTGCAGATTAATTTATTTTACCGGATACTGAATAGTAACGCTCGAATATTGGGTTTTAGCACCTATCAGCGGGTTCATTTTTCTTACTTGAACCTGGATCCTGTCAACAAAGGTGTATTGCTGTTTTATTTCGTCAATAATTGCTTGTGCTACAGTTTCAATTAACTTTTTAGGTAGCTTCATTTCTTCGCAGGCTATATCGTATAACTGCTCATAATTTACAGAATTATCAAGGTCGTCTTCAGTGATATTACCGGTTGGCGTAAATTCAACATCGATATCAACAATAAAACAGTTTCCTAATTTTTGTTCCTCGGGATAAAAACCATGAAAGGCATTTA
>Ga0181466_1000233_pt1 | contig 14198 bp, 9 predicted proteins | sample InSIn4gowninarea_FD_119078 | JGI IMG/M metagenome (GOLD analysis project Ga0181466, IMG submission 119078) | Clean room microbial communities from NASA Spacecraft Assembly Facility at Jet Propulsion Laboratory, Pasadena, California, USA -... ... | reverse complement strand
TTTTGTAAAAGGTGATTGAGGCTGGACACAAGCTTGCTTGTCAGTGATAATTGCCCTGCATAATCTAGAATGTACAGGAAACGCATAGAAGAGAGATTGTTAGACAGCTAGCTCGTGCTCTGAGTACAGGTGGGTGAAAGAGATGTGAGGGAAGATTGGTGCTTGAGATATTGAGAGCAATCAAGCAGGGAAATGTCTCACCTTCTGATAATGCAGCAAAAGCGAGCAAACGTGTAAATGTCAAAGTCACCTCAGTCGAAGAGGTCGAGGGAAAAGACACCGATATCACGAACAGCGGGGCGCGCTAGCACTGAGAAGCTCCAACGAAACGACGTCACGCCAAGCCCTTGTTTGATGCCTCTTTAACAACACTCATCTCAAGCACAATGCCTGATAGAGGGCTGTCACATTACACATCGAGTAACACTGTACATGCCCTTCCATCTAAATCCCAGGCGCAATTGAGTGACAGCTGTTTGAACCGGTCGTATATTGCTGGACTTGTCATCCGGTCATGAAAATAGGCTGAAGCGACGATTAAGAATGCAATCCGTGAAGACCTTCTTTTGGGGACCCACCCCAGAGGAGCAGGTGAGCTATGCGCATATCATCGACTCGGAATGGCTGTCAATCTGATCATGGCAGAAAAGAAAATGCGCCGCTCTTATTCGCCAGAATACTCGGAAACTAGACCGCGAAATGAATAACGTGAAACTCCTTGAGAACAAGACTAAGAACTTCATACAACAAGCTGCCAAACGAGCCCAGCGCAATCCATCCCAGGCCAATTCTGCAGCCCAAGAGACTCGAGCTTTCGCGCGTGAGCTCATAAAAATGCGCAAGCACGGCGCAAGATTGGCTACTAGTAGAGCCCAGCTGCAAAGTGTAGGCATGCAGATCAATGAAGCTTTCTCCGTGCGCAAGATCGAGGGCAGTATCAAGGCTAGCGTTGGCATCATGAAGGATGTCAACACTCTCGTACGCTTGCCGGAGTTGACTGGCACAATGAGAGAGCTAAGCCAAGAACTCATGAAGGCGGGAATAATTGAAGAGATGATTGGGGATAGCATGCCAGACAACGAGCTACTAGAAGACGAAGATGAGGAGGCTGAGAGTGAAGTTGACAAGGTTCTGGGAGAAGTCTTGAAGGACAAAATGCCGACTACTGCTACTCCAGAAGACATCCCACCGGTCCAGGCCGAACCGGTCGAAGAGGAGGACAACCAAGAAGAGCTGCTTGCGCAGATGCGAGGACGTCTGGAGGCTCTGAAGAGCTGAGTGATTCAAGACACTGATTATCATACATGCATTTCTCTTTCTAAGGAACTGGTCTTGGTCTTGCTCTGGAGGTCTAGCAGGCGTCAGGCGTTGCGGTCTATCCGCCTCGGGGGAAATATCTTGCGGTACATCATGAATATCTCAGTTATAAAGCATGGATACCTTACATTTTGATCAAAATAAATCAATTCAAAGGACGTCACGTAACTATCTCAGCAACGTCGTGCATTACAGTGTTAGGCAACCACACTGCGGAGTTCTTGGCACGCATGCTTTCCCGCTCAAGCTTTCACTCAGCTCTCTCCTCGTTTCCCGTTTGCTCCTCCTTTCCATCACCAATATCATCAAACTCCATCCTCACGCTGTCAGATCGTCGATTCTCTTAATCACTCTATTGACGCGTTACACAAGCGTCGTATCATCCGGTATCTTTGCGTGAAGCACGGCTCTCGCGCATCTCACTTGCCATTACGTCGACGTGCCTTTGAGACAACCCAGTTACGGACGCGCCTTCTGATTGACAATTGATCTACTTCACCCAACATCCCACATTTGCCCGCCTCAACTTAACCGTTCTTCTACTGCTTGCGCTCCACAAGTTCACAGTCGAGCCATTTCCGCCAACAACCGTCACTCGCGTCAAATAACGCAAAAGTACACATTTCCATCGAACACTACCGACCAGTCATCAAAGTCATAATGTCTTCTTCTAAGCTCGACCAAAGCCTCGATGAGATTGCCGGCTCCCGCCGTGCCAACGCTCGTCGCCAGCGTCCTGCCAAAGCCCGTGTCTCGACTGGAGGTGTCACCAAGACCACCGCTCAAAAGACTGCTAAGCCCGCAAAGGCCAACATCCCAGCTGCACGACCCCTCGCAGCCACTGGAGAAAGCAAGATCATTGTTAGCAATCTGGTATCTATTCGTCACGTTCTGGACACATTCGCAATCGCTGACAGCAAACAGCCATCCGATGTGAACGAGCAGCAAATTAAGGTACGTTGACCGGAGTCGCCGAACGACGTATTTAGCGGATGTTTTGTTTCGATTATACCTTTCATTGGCGAATCGTCGACCATGGAAAATTAGTACGCTCAGATGAGAGTGATACTCCTTAGCGGAGTTTGCCTGACTACGATGCGCTCTCCTTAGTTTGTTGCTCGCTTCCCAAAGCTAGATGCAAGGCGAAGACAGGATCGAGCAAGCACGCGTCTCTGCGAGAAACTGCCCTGGTGAAGATTGCGTGGCGAGCAGCTCTCACCCGGTCGTAGTGCAGATGGCGAAAGTCAAATGGCATTGAGTACGAACTCCTACAGTATACCTATTACTGGCCCACCTTTCGAGAGGAGCACTCGTTGAACTTGCAAGTGAGCGTCAGTGAGTGTAGCAGTGGTTTCTTACAGCACCGATCCGGCACAACAACCACATCAAAACATCCACGAAGGCCTCAAGGACAACAATCTAATGGGTTGGCAATGATGATCCGAATATCAGGATTGACACGACTGGCTCATCTTTGGCGGAGTATTGAGCGACGAACAAACCGAAGTTGAGAATGGGTGCGTTTGATTGAGTTCGTTTGTGGTGGGTAAATGGCACAAGACATGGTGGATTGAGTCCTTGCGCGGCCAACACTCTGAAAAAAAAACACCAAAAGGAATACCGAGCCAAGGACTACTGGATGTCTCGCCTGCTCGCAACTTCCATGCTACTAACGTGACAACCACTGCTTGCTCACTGATGCTCTACTTGCGTTGCTTGAACCATTGATGTCCGGAATGGATGCGATTCGCCTTGCCCGTTTTGCGTCGCCATTTGGAGTGCAGCATTATCCTACCAGAAGTGGACTGACGCCTTTTTCTTTCAGGACTACTTTTCATCCACAGTCGGCTCCGTCAAAAAGGTCCTCCTTAATTACAACAAGACAGGTCGCAGCGTTGGCGTCGCCACGATTGTGTTCCATAAGAACACCAGTGCCGCAGAGGCTGCAAAGCAGTACGATGGCGTGAAGGTCGATGGAAAGCCCATGAAAGTAAGTGGGATTGTAGCGACAGATTCTCGGGGCTTGGCTAATTTGAGACTAGATTGAGGTGATTCTTGGTGCACAATTTGCGCCAGCCCCTGCAGCTCCTAAAACTTTGGGTGAGCGTATTGCGTAAGTTGCGTTCCTGGCTGCTTGTGTGCGTGCTTGTAATTAACCAATACATCAGTGGACCCAAGAAGGAGAACACAAAGGCGAAAGCCAAGGCCACACCAAAGTCAGCTGCTGCAGCAAACAAGGCATCTGCTGGTGCAAAGGATGCAGCAGGCACTGCTGGCAAGGGTCGTGGCAAGCGTGGTGGTCGCGCAGGACGTCCCAAGCCAAAGAGTGTGGAAGAGCTCGACGCGGAGATGAGCGAGTACTTTGTGCCCAACGCCGCTGGTGGAGAAGCAGCTCCCACCACCAATGACGCAGCACCCGCTGCCACAAACGGTGGTGATGCTGCCATGGTTGTTGACGAGGTGCTCTAGATTTGTGTGCACGACAACAGCTCAGTGCATCGTTCACAACGGGTCCCGTATTGCTGCAAAGGCAAAGGAGCACTCTTGTCTCGTGGAGGGTTGCAAACGCGCTGTCTTTTTTTTTCTTGTTTTCGGTAGCGTTTAGTTTCAGGCTTTGGGAATGGTTTTCAAGGAAAAGAGGTCCCATATTCGACATAGTCAGGTATTGTCAGGCTCTCTCTGAGCATGGCGTCCGTGCTAGACGGTATTTCGGCGACGAGATGTAATACAACAACAGTCGAAACGACCAAGTCAATAGCACAATTCGTGACAAGGACATGACATGACGAACAACTTTGGGTCAACATGTCAAACAACGGTAGATTACTGTATGGTACAAGACTCGGGGGAGGAAGCGCCGACGATGCTCCAACGACCATAAAAAAGAAAAGAAAGAGAAGCAAAGGTATAGATAGCGTGGCGTCGTCAGTCTAGTCTATGAGGATGGCCAAGCAGGTTAGAGTTGGATCACTCGATGGAAATTGCAGGGTGGCAGACTAAAGGAAATATTCGCCCGTCCGACCTCTACCTGCAGGCACAGCACGTCTGTTGTCCGGTACTGCCGAGAAGATGGTGAAATCGGGCTCGAGATCGTCACCCAATGTCATGATTGAAGCAACGTTTCCACAGCGATAGCAGTAATTGGGGGCCGACCACACAGTCACGACGTCTTGGTTTTTGAAATGATACTAAAAGTAGGTGTTAGTGATGCAGAGATGTAGTGATGAGACGTGGGTGAAATTACCTTGTATCCTTCATTCACCAGTTGATGCGCTCGTGCGATAAGCTGCAGACCATTGACGTGATTGAACTGTTGGGACAGTGTTAGATGAACGTGTTCAGAATGGGAGAAGAGTTTAGTAGGAAGCGGATATAGACATACCTCGCTGGCAACCTTGTCACCAAATAACCAGCCAGCACCTCTGGGACTCACGGGCCCACGTGTCACCTCTTCGGGATCACTCCATACAAGATCACAAAAGGCACCTTCGTGGGGAATCTCCTGGGCTCGAGCGACGACTCTGATCTGATCGAGGGTCCTAATCTCTGGAGACAAACCACCGTGTACACAGAGGACTTTGCCGTCGACAATAGCAGCCAGTGCAAGGAAATCGAAGACTTGACAACACGACTTCCAAACAGATGCGTTGCCGTACTTGGTCTGACATTCTTCGTAGAAACCGTAAACTTGAGTGATTTGGCGAGATTCGTGGTTGCCGCGGACTAGAGTTATACGATCCGGAAACCTGCAGGAGAGAATGTCAGATGAAGATTGTAGTAAGCAGCGATCAACACTCACTTGGCCTTTAGACACATGAGAAGAGTAAAGGTTTCCAGACTGAAGTAGCCTCTATCGACAAAGTCGCCAAGGAAGACAAAGTTTTGTTTCCCGTTGTTGTTTCCATTCTTTGCGGTACTCTTGCTCCTCCCTGGCCGCGGGCTAATAGCTGACTGGTCATTTACGCCAACACCGCTATCGCTATCATCGTCTGCATCGTCGTCGCTCGAACCCCCAGGGCCCCTGTCGTCCTGACCGAGGCTTCGACTTCTAATTCTGCCTCTTTGTTCATCATCATCATCGTCGTCGTCGGCGGCGTCTCCTTGGTCATCTTGATCTCCTGGCGGTGACATGGAAGACTGTGAGGCGGATGAGGTGTATGCGCTGTCTCGTTGATATCTGCGCTTCATCTTCCGCTTGACGCGCGGATCATTAATCTGAGTAGGGGGCTCTATATCGGCAGCTGATATGGCTTTGGGTAGCGGCGAAGCGAGAGGAGCAGGGGCAGGCTGTGACGGAGCAGTCTCTGTAGGGGCATCTGATGGCATACCGCCTGCCACGGCAAAGAGCTCGAGAAGGTCGTAGAATTGGCCATGGATATCGCCGCATACAGTGACGGGAGTTTGGACGGGTTGGATATTTGACTCTGGTTGAGTAAGAGAGATGAAATGAGGAATGGACAATTGGCAATGGACAATGAGCAATGTAAAAGTTGAAAGAGTTGTTGCGTGGTTGGAATCAAGGCTTGGTTACTTACCTTCCATGAGGCACTCTTTCACAATCTCGCATAGGCGTTTCATATCGCTCTCGGGGAGATATTTACACTGCTTGGCCTGCTCAAGCCATTCATCTGGACCAGCACCCGGCGAGAGGCGTGCAGGTCCAGGCTGTGGTACATTGCTATCTGACCTGGGCATTGTGTTGATGTTTTAATGGCTGGCAGATGGCTCGACGGCGATATGGGACAAGGGTCCAGCTAGCTAGAGGATGAGATTCCTAAGCAAGCAGCGACTCTTTATGCAATGAGGCGAAAGCGGGAAACCGAGGTATAACATGTACTTTTAAGCAGGTAGTGCTTGTTGTGGTGGGTGAGAAAGAAAGGCGAAGGTACAAGTAGTAAGACTGTCTCAATACTCCGAGTACTAGTTAATTACGAGTATTACAGGCACGCTGCACACGACACAGCAACAAGTAGAGTAAGGCAAACGACCACTGCCTTGAATATTAGACAATCATCGACCAATAAGAGACGTTGACGCCACCCCGCCCATATGGACTCGCTCCGAGACTCCGATGTGGCTGTGTCCGTCTGCTTTCCATACAAGTAAGGTATCTTAGGTTAGTAGCTTTGTTGTGGCTGAACCTCATGTGAAGTGAGCCAGTCAACACAATCACTTTGATTCCATTTTCTCGCAAGACTTTATGAACACGTCCTGATCCCACCATCCTGGCAAGAAACAAACGGCCATCATGCCGTCCAAAGGACCCATGGTAATCGCAAACAAGAACCAGAACAATGCCAAAGGAGTCCTTCCCATAAACCCTGCTGCTGCTATGCAACAACAGCACCAGCAACCTCAGAATCCCGCACCGTCCAACAAATCCGCCATCCGTCTAAAGCTTGAAGTTCGCAGATTACCGCCAGCCCTCACCAAGGACGAGTTCCTGGACGCCTTTGGGGAAGAATGGAAGCCCATGGCAGGCAGAGTCGACTGGTTCCAATACAGACCGGGCAAGAGCAGAGGCTCGGCCGACATGTCAGATCAATCACGCGCCTATGTCCACCTTACCAACCAGGCACACATAAAACCCTTCGAGACCAAGTTCCTGTCTATAACCTTCCACGATGCAAAAGGTTCCTACAAGGATGCTAGTCTCAAACATCTCCAACCCTTGTTGGAGTTCGCTCCTAACCAGCGCATTCCCACGGCAAAGCAGCGCCAGGACGGAAGACAAGGCACCATCGATCAAGATCCCGAGTTCATTGCTTTTCTTGAACGAGAGACGCAACCCGTCACTAAGCCCGCCTCTCTAGAAGCTGTCGCTGTTGAAAAGGTACAGGACAAGGTTTCATCCACTCCGCTTCTCGACGACCTCCGTGAAAAGAAGGCCACCAAGGCTAAGGCTGCCTCATCCAAGCCTGCCAAGAAAGACGACAAGACTGCGGAAAAGCCTGCTACCAGAGGTGATGCCGACGTCTCTGCCAAATCAGGAAAGTCTGCCACCAAATCCGCCCAGGCCAACAAGGACGCTGTTAGGGTTGCCAACAAGCAAGCCGCAAAGCCAACCAACACTGCCAACTCCCAGGCCACCAAATCCAACCAACAGACAGCCGCGTCGCCTGCTGCGACCCCTGTTCCTTCCTCTGCTGCTGCTTCTGCTTCTGCTTCCGCTACTGTCCCAGACACCAATACCACGCCTTCCGCTGCTCCTGCTCCTTCTCCAAAGCCAGCAGCAGCGGCGGCGGTAGCAGCCGACTCGTCCTCGTCATCAAAATCAAAACCAGCCCCCAAACCTGCCAAGCAACCGAGGACTCGCAAAGGAAATGTCGCCGATAAGCCAAATGCTCAGTCTGCCACGCAGGATACAACAAAATCTGTTCTTCAAGCTCCTCCAGCTATTCTCAAGAAGACGCCTACAGCTGAAGCCAATACCAAGCAGCCCAGATCAAAGCAGCCTTCTCAGACCACGCCAGCACAAACCTCACCTCCTGCATCTCCAGCCCCGTCCCCAGCATCGTCAAAATCTACCAAGGCCGCTCCTCAGCCTGCGCCTGGTGCCGTCAAGGCCTACCTGAAGCACGCCAACGCTTCCCAAGGCATTACCGAGCCATTAATCATTGCCGCCCTTGCAGCATTCGGCGACATTGTCAAGGTCGACATTGACAAGCGCAAAGGTACTGCTTTGGCCGAGTTCAAGACTCACGATGGTCTCAAGGCTGCTATGACCAAGCGTAGCATCTCGGTCGCCCAAGGTGCCGTTGAGGTTCTGGAGTTCAGAGAGAGACCTGCCGCAGCTGGAAATAGAAACCCACCTGCAGCCGCTAGGGGTGGGGGAAGCATGAGGGGTAAGGGCAGGGCTGGAAGAGGAGGCGGAGCCAATGCTGCTGTACCAGCTCAGTCGACTACTCCTGCAGTTCAAAGCCCTAGCACTATCAGTGCTTCTGCTACAGCCGATGCTACTTGAATCGTCACAAACATCAAAGACGAAAAGTTTTCAACAATGATAAGAAGTCATCCTTCTCCACCACCTTGGTCGACTATCCTCAAGGCGCCTTTCTATCGAAGCCAGAAATATGGTCGCCCCTGATTTGACTATGGGTTCGGCTACATTGGCAGCAGATTCCATGAGATGCTAACCCTGCTGGGCCATCGCCACGAAACTGGCCTTACAAGCCCAATTCGAAAATCAGTAGATTTGAATACGTGGAATGAAAGCTGCTGCTTACAAGATTGCAGTGAGGCGTCTTATCTAGGGTGCGAAAAGCGCAGTATATCCTTGGAGTACCCCTTATGATGGAGGGGGAGGGGGGGACGTCGAGAGTAGATAGATTCAGATTCTCATGAAAATGACACATGTTGCGAGTCCTCATCGTAGCATTGCAAACAGGGAACCCGTGGACAGAGCACTTACGGCAGGCTTGAAGTAACCCATGTAGGCTAGCTCAGCCTGTGCCTTCCTCATGAGTAGACTATTGTTCACAACAATCACAAGCACGCCCAAGTAGGTGCAACATGTCTTAATGATGGAGATTTACCTTCATTTTAGTCTTGCAATCTTACACTTTTGTTCTAAGTATCATCTGGGGTATTGATGGTTTCACTGGGTACTATTTACTACGCGTCGATCATTCGTTGAGTGACACGATTGGGCGACCCTGGCCGTTCCGGCTACTCCTTGACTGTTATCTTGAACAATACAGAATGCCGCACTTACTATGCCCTTGCAAGACCAAACCTCGGATGGTTCAGTCATTGTGGATGTATGCAAGGTCAAGCAGATAACAGTTAAATGATACATAGGGTATATTGCGAGCGAAAACGACAAAGAAAGCGGCCATCTCCTTCCTTTCAACTCCTATCCCATGGAAGCCTCCAACGGTGTCTTTATAGCACTTTCCACGTCCCATATCGACAAAACAGAACGGGTAGCATCCTCGATAGCGGTGTCCAAATCAAGGTCTTCTACTTGCTGAGCAGCTTGATAACTGGATGCTACAACACTGGATGGTCCCTCACTTCGAGAGCTCGTTGGCGGGACAGAAACGACACCCAAACCTTGCGGGAGCGACGCCCGACGGTGAAAAGAGTGGATATATACATCTCTCAAAGCTGAGTCTTCTGCCCCTTCAGCTTCTTGCCACTCAGAAACAGTCTCGTCTGCTATCGTAGTACTGCCTGTCGGTTGTGGTTCTGTTGTTGTACCATCAACAGCAACATTGTCGGTAGAAGGTCTTTGTGCACGCGCTTCGGGTTGAGAGAGGGATATGCGAGAACGTAAAGATCGTCGACGAGCAGTTTCAGGCTGCGACAAGCTATCAACACGCCGACTTTCCCGAGTTGAGCGACGGCTGAGCTGTTGTGAAGACCGACTTTTGGCAGAAGAGCGTCTGTTTGAGATCCCTGAAGATCCGCTTCTACCCCCAGAGCTTCCATGCGTTTCAGGTGCAGGTAAATCATTCACGCAAAGTCCGCTGAGCTCGAGATCCCTGAGTACGTCGGAATAACGCACAGCTTTCTCCGGGATCTTGAAAGGATGCTCCCGTTGACTGCTTGGTGGACCACTCCGTTGAGAGAAGATGATATCAGGTGAAGGGCTTTGGCTCTGCTGTCTGTCATTGCCAACGTTGTCTTCTGCCGGCGAGATTTCTGTCTGGTCAGTATACGCACTCTCCACCCTAATTCCGGAAATGCTAACTGAGGTGTCACGGGGGACACGTTCGCTATCGTCCTCATGAGCACGGACAGAAGCTGGCAAGGAGCCACTCTGCGACTTGGAAGCAGAACCAGCAGACGATCCAGGCTTTCGTTTCTCTGCTGATAGTAAACCAGACAAAACACTGGTTTCTTCAAGGATAGGTGCAAAACTGGTCCTATTTTTCGCTCTCTGCTTTTTGGACACAGGTTTCTTCGGCTCCTCAGGAGAGAGGAATGGAGACATGTTGTCCAACAAAGCTTGTGTATTTGGTGGTGGTGGTGGGGAGTTCGACACATTCTCGACTTCCGCTGCTGCAAGTTTCGCATTGAACTCATGGAAAGGGGTGATAGCGACGGCATTGAACGAGCTTCCCGGTGACTGCTGAGTCCTCGGAGTCTTCTGTCCTGGAAAGTCCTGCTTTTGAACCAGTTTTATAGGCGAGGATGCATCAAACAAGCCACGATGGGCTTCCTCCATAGCTGCTTGCGTGCTGACTATAGGCAAGTTTTCTGCTTCTGTCCCTTTCTCTTCTTCCTCGTCTTCCCTTTCCTCTTCTTCTTGTTCTAATCCTCTTCCTTCTTTTCCTTTGCCTTCTTTCTCTTCTGGTGATATCCCATTCACTTCTGGCTCTGATGTAACCCTGTCAGCTTCCCCTTGGTGCTCGGGAGAACCAATGGGTGCGTGCAAGTCGAGAGGGCTGGAGATTATAGAAGCTCCAGATTGGCGCATGAGGCGTCTCAATTGCTGCGAGACAGATTTTCTCCTGGTTGAGGTTTCCACAGCAGGCAACAAGCTGTTGGTGTGGCGGTCAATAAAGTCAAAGTTGACCATCAAGGCGCCCTGATCGAAAGACATGTCTATAGCCGGAGCGATGTTAGTATGCGAAACGGAACGAACTGCGGTAGACTGTGAGACCGGATCGCCTAGGGAGGAGATGGGCTGCTTTGGGTTTTTCGGAGACTGTGCTGGCAAGTTGATAGATGAATTGAACAGCACTTTTCGCGGCTGTGGCTTGTCGTTGTTGGTGCCGTGCACACTAGTGGTTGTTCCTGGAGCGACAGCAGGTGTGGCAGACTTTGACGAGGCTTCGTTCTTTCTTCGAAACATGAGGGGCGAATCATTGTGGGCGGCGGCGGTTTCCATGTACACTTTCTTCTTTTGCTTGGAGGCACCAAGTTTGCGCAATTTGCCTTTTGACCTGGGCACAGCAACTTCGCTCGACTCGGCTGCAGAATTCTCGGTAGCAGACACAAAATTGGATCGAGGTACATTCTCGGAGGTCGATAGAGGAAGTTTGGGGGAGCGAGCAGCAGTGACAGGTAGATTGATAGGTGTAAAGCCTGCAGGTGGGATGACATGGAATTCAGATGGGACATGCGGTGATGGCGGTTGCTCGTCCAGAGTCTTGGATAGAGGTGGTGAAAGATGCAAGGGTGAGGCAGGTCGAGCAGAGCAGTGCTGCGGTGGATGGGAAGGAGTGGCAGCCGATGGAGAGTCGAGATTGGACAAAGCGTCATCTGGTGGTTCATATGGCTCCTCGGGCGTGTGGGCTAGCGAGCGATGGCGGTCGTCGGAGAAGAGGGAGCGACGAGCGGGAGTGGACATAGCATTGTCTTGGTTAATGGTGACTTTCTTCTTTGCTTTTGCAAGTTGGGTTGGTCGTGCAGGGCCATGTGTTGGCAATCTCTTGGAAGCCAGAGATTTTGGCGCAGGTCTGACATCGGGCAGTATGGGGGAACCGACAATGTAGTTGGCGTACTTGTCCTTGACACCGAGTGTAGGCTTGCCAAAAGGGCCCTTCAAGGCGGCCGATTGGATGAACAAAGACTTTCCAGAGAGGTAGTCAAATGCTAGGGATTCTATTCTTCTCCTCTTGGTCTGGTGCTCGTGCAAATCCAGATCATCATCAGAGCCAGATAACAGAATGTCGTCTTGGTCTCCAGGGAGGCAAGTTTCATAGCTGACAGTTTGGTAGCGCTTCTGACGCAAGAAAGCAGAGTCAGAGCATGGCCACAAGCAGCGCCGCTGTTTCACAGCCAAAGGCATCAGAAACTAACTCGACGACGACTCCTGGCCACCAACTGCACACACATCAACCGTGATGATTGTCGACGGCTAGTGGTTGGGACTACAAAAGTAAGTACCTAGAAGTGGAAGCAGACCCGTGGCGTGGTAGAGTAAAGCATGTACAGTAAGGTAAGGTAAGGTAGCTATGCGACGGCTAGTGGCGTGTGCGGGTGTTTTGTTTGCTCAACAATACCGTGAGAGATGACTCCAATCCCATCTTCTACATGTACTATTTGTAGAGCATCGTCTTTATAACTATTACCATCATACACACATCGGAGACATCTTCCCCGTGATGGATTGATGATCTGAACAAACGGTAGATAGGGCTTGCTTGTCTGAGGATAGGTACCTAACCTACTGTAGATAGATGATAATATCAAGATGCAAGATCTCTGACTGGTTGCCTGGCCAATGACGCCAAGCAAACTCTCGGGATTGCGTGTTTTGACTGACACTTCACTTTTCTCCACAAAGAAACACACGGGCCCGGACATTGACCACTTATGTTGAGTACTTAGTACGATAATACAAAGTACTTAGTTCATGTAGTACATGGTCATTGATATGATCAACACGCCCCATTGTTCCTCGATTCTGTCTTGACAATCGTGACTATCCATTTCTACATACGACTGATGGCGTAATGGCCCGATGAAGGAAACTGATCTGCTATACGAATAGACCTGTCTCTGTTCTTCAATCTTGCTTGGTTCGAAATCCTTCCTTCCCAAACGTCAAAATGCCAACTCAAGTTGCGCCATGGCTTGAAGACCTGTCCGAGGACTGGGTCACACCTCCAGCCTTTCTTCCCAAACAACAACAATCCAGCCATGATGACACACGCACGAGCAGTCGCATCCCTCGGAGAAGCAGTGGTGCATACTCCAATGCCTCGGATTCCATTCACACTACCCAAAAGGCACGCAAACCTCTAGTCGAGATGGGTAGCAGCGCAGGAAACATCACAAATATTGCATACGACAGTTCCCCACGACCCAGCAAACTTCCACTGTCCCGATCAGTCTCGGTCGCCTCTGCTGCCGATTCTGTTGTCCGCTATGACACAGTCGCCCGGAAACAGAACAGCGACTCGCCTGAAAAGAAGCAGACATTGGAGTGGAAAAAGAGGTTGATAGATCATGGTCACCAAACCGACCTTTTCGCGCCTTCTGCCCTCGAGAACATATTTCAGTCTCCTGCCCGTCAGTCTGGCCCCGTACAACCCAAGCATCCGCGCTCTGGGAACCTGTTCAAAAAGCAACAAGTCCCTCCTTCCAGCCCTCCGCCATGGCCCTCGAGCATCGACTTTACCCTTGGTTCCTCTCCAGCACTACAAAGCACTTGCCTCGGCTGCAATCTTGAGAGAGTTCAGGAGGAAGAGCTCCGCCAAGAAAACGACAAGGACGACTACAATCATCATGTTCGGAATCATGTACCATTAAACACATCGCCAATAGCACCTGCTACCTCTCCCTACCAACCTCCTCGTCCGAAGCAGTCCAGCTCAGATGGCCGTTTCTTACAGCCTTCCAGCTGCCATCCGGCCAACCGCACAATCAGTGGCCAGACTGACTATTCTGGCGAAGGCTTCAGTCCTGTATTCATCACTAAACACACTACCATGGACGGCCATGTCGCCTATGCTACTGTAGATACGAGCGTTGCCAGATCTTCCGTATCCGAAACCGACATTGCAGGAAACACCCAAAGTCGTAATCCTTCTCCCCAATCCATTGTACAGCAACCAGACCCATCTGTATTGGACCCGTCACAAGACTTTTCCGACACCACTCTGCCCAGTGGTCCAGAAGTCTCACTTCCTGACGATCTAGCCACCGGCACTCCGCCTATGGCCTCCTTGGGTGACTTTGTCAATGTAAAGAGAGGAGGTCTATCTGCCCATGGCTCATTTAACAATCGCCCTCTTAGCCCCTCCCAGCCAGAGTCTTTGGTACAGTCGGCTACGTATCACCATGTCGCTAGTCACGGCCACCAATCTGGTTCGTTACTAAGACATCAACCGCTTCCCAAGAATTCACCCGTCGAGAAAGAAGGCAAAGGAAAAGAAGGAAGAGGATTAGAACAAGAAGAAGAGGAAAGGGAAGACGAGGAAGAA
>Ga0181466_1000527_pt1 | contig 14266 bp, 9 predicted proteins | sample InSIn4gowninarea_FD_119078 | JGI IMG/M metagenome (GOLD analysis project Ga0181466, IMG submission 119078) | Clean room microbial communities from NASA Spacecraft Assembly Facility at Jet Propulsion Laboratory, Pasadena, California, USA -... ... | reverse complement strand
AATGGCCTAAACTATCAGTCCAAGCACTTCGTTACCATTGAGCGCTATTCGTCAAAAGTTTAGGCCATTGGTCAATGATAATTTTTTTCTTATTTATTGCATAAATCTCATCTAGAGGTATAATTTTCCCCAAAAAAAATTTCAACTATCTGAAATATAGCCCATGTTATGATCAATTGAACGTTGTCCATAAACTTTTGAAGATGAGTGTACAATTTATACTTGTGTTGTTGTTAAAGTCACTTGACAGTTTAATGGTAAATTTAAACTTTAAAATTATGTCTCGACAATTGAAATCAAACTCTCACTTGTTGTTGTTGATTAACAAAAGATGAGGATGGAAACAATTAAATTGTTGATTCTATTGTTTCTCTATCGATTAACTTTAATTAGAGAGTTTTCCCAAGGCCGTAGGTCCACCGTGCATTAAGATGAAGATTAAGGTTGAATATACTTTGGAGAGCAATTAAGTAAATAGGAAAAAGTGTACAACAAACAGTAAGGCCATTGGATCGACTGATGCAAATCATTTTCACAATATGTAAACATCAATATGAAGCCCACTATTTAAACAGGTAAATCTGTTAGCCAATGTTCATTTGGTGATTGAGTGACAACAATTAACGGTCAATCCGCACATTTTAACACTAAAATTTGTGCAAACGGTGAACAAAATGATCCAAAATTCAGTTAATTTGATTTATTTGTTACTCGGAGTATCAGTAACTTCAGGTAATCACCGTAATTTGTTGATTGAATCAGAGATTTTGTTAATTGTTCTTTCTTGATCCATTTTAGTGTTGACCTTGGAATCAGTGATTCAAGCTGACAGTAATTCGCGAAACCAGCTACCAACAATCAGTCCACCAGAATCTGTGTCGTCCAAAGTGGCCTCAAATGGCCTTTCTCTTGGTATGCTAAATGGGAAGCCAGCGAAAGCCAAAGGAGGAGTAGATATAAAAGCGATTAAAGATCGCATGGATAAAGGAAGTGCCATTGTGAGTGGAATAGTGTCGACATTTGCGGGCTCCGGTGATTCGTCAACATTGGAAGATTCTTTCTCTAAATACGACGAGCTCATGGAGGACATTGAGGCCGATTTAACGAAAGCCAAAATTGGATTAGGATTGCGACTTGAAGAAAGCTTGAAAAGTTATAAGAAATCAAGCGATCAATTTTTCCGACAACTACGATCATTTGGTAATTCGGGTGGTTGGACATACAATTGGGGGAACAATCAAGTAGGAAATGGCTTCCCGCAATTAGATGAAAATGATTTAAAGAAACGGGCGGTGAGATTTAATGAATTACTCAATCGTGGATTCGAAAATTTCCTCGAAATGTCAGAGAGAGGTAAAGATATTCTAAGACGAATGTACAAAAAACGGTATGAAATGAGGAACGGTGTTGTGGCACCAACCCATCAATTCAAAAACAACCAAGTAAATCAATTAACGACCATGTAAATTCATTTCCATAGCTTTCGATAATTATCATCTCCAAAAGAATAAAAATTTTCGAAATCAGTAATTAATTCGAATTTGGCGGGTTTTCTTAGTTACTTTTCCATGCGTTAGATGCTGAGAGTCTTGCGCTCGGAGACAAACGTTTTCTTCAATTTGATAAATCTTCGGTTTTAATTAATCTGTTAACTAGATTGTTGTTACTTTTATAAGTAGTGATTAATTTTACCCCTTTATTTATTAAAATGGCCACTCCCGAAATACCTGTAGAATTGAAACAGCAACTTGAACAGGTAAGCAGTTTTTTCTGTCATGTCATGGAATCTTTATGCATTCTTTTTTTGGTTAAAAAGGCGAGAGTTATTTTCATTTCAATAGAAATAATCATTGACCGAATCAATTTTTTCTTCTTTCTTTTGTTTACTTCTCTTCCTTGTTTGCTAATTTATTATTACTGTCATTAGGAAGTTGAACTGTTGGCCGTCTCCATTCAACAACTTCAAAATGCTCGTACCAAGTTCCAGGAGTCGGGTGAATGTGTTGCCAGTCAAGTAAAGGTACCAAAAAATTCGGAGATTTTAGTTCCTTTAACAGCCTCCATGTACGTAAATGGAACGATTACAGACAACGATAGGTTTCTAATTGACATCGGAACGGGTTATTACATTGAAAGAAACAGAGAGGCTGCAATTGATTATTTTAAACGAAAGGTTGAATTTCTAAATAAAGAGATTGAAAAAATTGCTGAACAAATAATGATGAGACGAAAATATTTAGCGCTAATCAATTTCCAAAAGGAGGAGAATCAACAACAAGAATTACAGCAGAAAAGTTTAAAACCATAATCTATTAATTAACTCATCAATTGTTTAAAAACAATTAGGATTTGCGGCTCTCAGTTGACTTTTACACAAATATCTTTCTCTCGAGAAAAACGCCAATCCCTTCAAATCTCTCATGAGATTGAAACGAAAGCGAAAATCCCAAGTGGAAAACTACATTCTCTTGTAATAAAATTACATTAGCAAAAAATGTTTATTCTTTTTGTCTCGATATTCATGATAATACATAAAATTTCCCGTGGTAGTCGTAAACGGACCAAAAAAGCACGAATTTAAAAAAAGATTAAGGAAAATAAATGAATATATAAATCACAGGTAAAATGGTGGAGCTGATTAAGAGTTAAATGATTAGTTCGACTATCAACGATGATGACAAGTTGTTTCTAGTGTTTCGTCTGATTCTGGGTAACACGATGATCATTTGCTTTCATGAAAATGAAATCAAGAAATTGTCGCAGTAACGAGATATGATTAAGAGCATCACAACTTAAAGTTGAATGATTAAGTCTTGAAAGTTGATGTCCTTCCAGTTGATCGAGATTGTAATTGTTCACTGAAGAGAGGGGTAGAAAGAGATAAACTAATTAGTTGATGCATTAATTACGAAGAATTGAAAGTATGAATTACACTTGAGAACCAAATTTGTAGAAGTTAGATCATTTCAGTCGATCATTTGGTTAAGCGGTATTGAAATGAAAAGCCTGAAGTTAATCGCCTAATTAATCGTACGGTAGGTAAATAGCGTCAATTAAGCATTATAAGGAGTAAATATATTGATATAAACAGGAATTTAGTTAATAATAAATTGCTTATAAAGAAAATCAACAATTAACAAGTTCCAACATTAAACTTCCTACCAAAAACTGGTACCTAAATGACTTGAAGGTAAAATGATCGTTAATTGAATAAACACTTACATCGAGAAACTTAATTGTTGTAGCTAAATTGGCAAAACGATAAGAGAGAAAGAGAGAGAGTTTATTAATTGTACGAGCTATAAAATCAATTAACTGATTGTTGTTATTTATAGTATTCAATGTAAACACTTACACTTTCAATTAACTTAGACATGTTTTCCTTGGCTAAACGACGTCCATCCTCAGTGTCTTGTCTGGATATATCATGTAAATTGATTAATGGTGGCCAAAATAAATTTAGTAATTAATCACTTACAGTTCTTGCTGGTTGTTTAAATCAAAATGAAGTCGCGCCAGTTTTTCTTGCTGCTCTCTAACACTTTCCATCTTTTCAAAGGTTATATCTTGACCTATTGTAAGAGGAAATTGTATTAATTATCGGTGATGATTAACTAATTAGAAGAAAACGTGAGTTTCACAACGAGCCAGAAGTCAAGTGGAAGGTTAATATATTGAACCGGTTCCTGTTCAACAATTACAGGTAATCATGGTAATACATTTTAAAAATGGTGATGATTTACTGATTGCGGTGAAAAACTCGATTCTTTAAATAAGGAAAATGTTGATTGTTAATTCAAATCATGATTAACTGGCTACTTCTGTTAATAATGATGATTAACTTTCCATATTATTGACTGATCCATTCTGTCTAAATAGGAATAATGATAACCACTTGATTATCATCAATTCTCAATGAAATATACACATCCAAGTGAACGGACTGAAATTATTATCGACTAATAGGTAATTTATAAATTGATTGAGCAAGTCAATTATCTATTGCCATTAGTGCCAGAAATGATAACTTTGAACCATAAAATAAGATTACTATCGTCATGACACGAACTCAATTACAACAATCAATTTGATTGTTACTGTACTATTGATACAATGACAATTTACCCAGAATTAGGTACATGAATGGCTAAACGAAAAAACTATTTGAACAACAGAATCGTCGATACACCTAGAGCTTTTTGTTCAAGTGTTTAGAAAAATCGCACTACTTTCTACTAGAATGAGGGTTTTTATCCAAGTTTTGCGTATCGATCAACGATTTAATCATCTATCCTAAGGTGAAAAAATAGCTAATTGGGTGACAAATACCCTTTAGTGTATGAAAAGAGGAGTTTGCCATGGTGCTAGACAATATAGTCAAGGGTAAAAATCTATGTGAACCTTTAATGCAACGGGTAGCTCGTTTACCTTTCAGCTGACTTCAGTGAAAAGCTTCATTCAGTAAAAAGAAGAGAAAAAAAAGTTTTCTACCATTTTTGTCTTTTTCTGGTGATAAAAAGTGTTTTTAATGTCCTCAGCCCCTCTTTACGACCTTTTTCTTTCCTTCGTTGTTACATGGTTAGTTGCACTGCTTGTGGCAAAAATCTATGAGTACAATACTTGTAACTTTATGAGGCGTATGGTCGGAGGGGTAAGGCTGACTGTCATTTTAGAGTATTTTGTTTACTATCAAGGATAGAGGAATAAAGCTCTCAAACGAAAAAACTCACCAAAAGCTTGTAATTTTCCAGAATGGAAGTCACTGAGTAATTTTAATAATCCTTGTTCCATTTGCCTGACATCGGCTTCATCTGTGATAAAAGAATGAGTTGTACTCTCAGGTCCGTTAATAAGACCCTGTGAATTTTTGGGTTTTTTCTGGTGTTGAGGTGATGATTGTGGTGCATCAGGAGCCTATGAAAAATGGGAAACCAAGATAAGTATACTAATAATAACGTAGATTGCAGGATAGAATGTAACTTACTCGTTCTCCTAGCCGTAGTCTTAGTGGCCTGACCGAGATTTGTAGAGGAATTTTCCGATGTAAACTCATTTTAAAGAAATCAATTTAACCAAAATAAAAGCATCAATTAGTATAAAGAAAATCACCAATATTCAAAACAATTTTCTCTCATTCATTCTGAGTGTACGTTAAGTTGTAGAGTGATTCCGACTTTGTGATACTAGAGGGCGCAGTGGACCCATCTGCCTGATCGCATGAGGGAGTAGCTATGAGACTCGCAAGGGGAACACGCCTAGTGAGTCCACTTTGCGTCGGCGACAGCTACACCAGGTAGCATAATATTCCGATTTTTACCAGGTCAACGGATTGAAATCCAATTCGCATGTTCACAGGTGGCCAAGTCAGGTAGTCATGTAAATTAATGATTGTTACTGCAGGTTACCAACCACATGTATTGAGTTGTCGAGATTTAAATGACTTAAACCAACGTCACTACCAGGGTGGGCAGAAAATACCTGACAGGGGAATATCACCCTTTCATGTGATGGCCTTTTGTCTTAATTACTCTCTCTCCCTCTCTTGCCTCTAGCGTATTTTATACTCTCCACCTGTAAGAAACATTCTTACCACCATGCATCACACTAGACGACCTGCTAACCACTAGCTAGCCCCCTGAAAACTATGAGTAAACTTCCAGTTCCGATCGGTATTGAGACATTATCAGAATAAGCAATGGGGGACTAGTTTTCTTGTCTCTCGCTCTATGATTGCAAGGGAGTGATGGATGGGTAAAGTGCGAGAGAAACTCGTCGTTTGTTTTTGCTCATCAATTCCATGGACCTGAATGATCTACTAACAATTAAATGGGGTTATCACGAAGTAGTGATCACTTTTTCCATTGAGACGCGTAGAAAATATATCGAACCATTTCCATGATAATAATCAATATAATGGCGTGTTCATGATTACTAGGAAACATTGAAAATGGTGACAAAATGGACACAACAATAATGATACAGTAACTCAAGCATTAGTTTATTTGCTCACAATAAACTGACCATTCAAATGATCAAAGTGATTGAAATGAGCAACTGATCGCGTATCGTAATCCAATAAGATTAAGATAGACATCTTATTATGTTATCAGATTATAGCACTTGCCTTTTCATGACAGTTACGTTTTTAATTGTGGTGACTACACTGCCATTGACAGTTAACTCAACAAAGCCAGACTTAATAGGACACAATTCATCACGCCGGCATTTAGTGATCCATTTAATCGGCTGGCGATGGGACACTGTCGGTCCCTACCTGGTCGTGGTCATTTTTTTCATCCTCGGCGCCTTTGCCAAAGTCCTCTACCACAATACCCAATGTTTGAGAACCCAAATCCCAGAGTCCTGGTAAGTTAATCCTTTTGCATTCGCAAACATTAATCCCACTAACTAGTGTCATTCCACTTGAAACCGTCCGTTCACTAGTGTCCTTATTGTCCTTGGATCGTGTGTCGGAATAGCTCTTCAGTAGGTATTACATGTATCATGATGAGCGAATCAAATACTCGCGTTAATTTGATTGATTTTCGTTTATAAAGTCTAGCAGATATACCCGGAAGCACTTATTTACCTCAATTTACACCTGAGAAGTTTTTCTATTTCTACCTTCCACCGTAAGTTATGCATGAATACCTGTTATGTAATACCAATCAACGTAACAGTTGAATCGACCAACTCATTGTAAACAACAATCAAGGTGAAACTGTTTCAACCTCAATTGACCACTGGAAATATATGTAATATAAATAAACAATCTGTTGACCGTTGGGTTGGTTTCCAATGGTGTACTTCCGGTTAAATAAAACAATTTAATGGTAATCAAGTAACTGTTATTATTGATTAATTGATAACCATTTACTGACCATTTCAGGATCATCTTGGAATCAGCGTATGAATTATATGACAGAACTTTTTTCAAAAACATTGGCACCATACTATTGCTAGCAGTTGTGGTAAGTGATCAATTTTTCATGACAATTAACTTGATTACTTGATTGATTAGTTACCATTGATGTTTGATATTAGATTCTAATACTAATTGCTACAGCTAACTGCTAATTGTCAACCCATCATTGAGAGTTAATCGTTTCTATTATTATCACCTATTTTACGTGTAAAGTAACTATTAATTAGGTAATTAAATTAATCGGAACCTCTTTGATTAAGTGATTAAATTAAATTCACTTTTATGCTCAATGGTAAAAGTTTGGAAACTTTCTTCCAATTTATCAGGTTAAAACTTATTTAGATTAACGATTTAAATTGCTTGGGTCACAATTTGATTGCTTTTCCAAATTGTATTACGTTGATTATGGCCATTTAAGCCAATAAGCCTTAATCCGGTAATAATCATCTTCCTGTGATTTAGATAATTCACTTTGATTAACGGAATCATCTTCAGGTCACAAGATGCTAAAGAAGCCTGAAACTGCGCGAAAATTAAAATGTTACGCATTTGCCTTTATCATCATTCATGATCTTCAGCGTCTTCTTGTTTACCGTTAATTTTGTTTACTTTTCCTTTGACACAACAATCAAATTGTCAACATATCGCATTTGAGGTCACTTGTATATGACGGATAATTAATAAATTAATGATGCTTGTTTGTTTGTCCAATTTTTAACAGGGAACCATAATCAATATCGTCGGAATCGGAATCAGTATTTACATTTGCTCCAATTTTGGACTCTATTTGCCGTTTCGACTCAACCTCATTGAAAGTTTGACTTTTTCAACGCTAATCTCAGCCGTTGATCCTGTTGCCGTGAGTTAATTGCTGTAATTGATGACCTCACAATTTGTATATTAACTAGCCCTTATGTACTTATTTGTCCAGGTAATCGCCATATTTCAAGAGGTCAACGTTGACAAAGCTCTATATTTTCTAGTATTCGGAGAGTCCTTGCTCAATGGTCAGTTATTAATTAATAATAATAGTCAATGGTTATGATAGTTTTTTATTTGGGTCACTATTTAGATGCCGTTGTGGTTACAATGTACAATACAATGACCACGATTGCCGCTACAAAGGGTTTCACAGTGAAACATGTTCTCATGGCGATTCTAAGTTTTATTACCGTTTCAGGCGGTGGTATAATCATTGGCCTGGTTTTCGGTGCGTTCACTTCGATGGTTACTAAATTTACATCACAGGTTAGAGGTAAAAGTGATTTATGTGACATTTGATAAAATGATTTATTCAGCAATTGATTTGATTCCGTTGATTTAATTTAATTCAGTTATCGAGCCTTTAATTGTGATTCTTTGTGCCTACTTATCGTATTTTATCGCTGAATTGTTACACTTTTCCGGGATCATTTGTCTAACCGTTTGTGGTCTGATTCAGGCCGCTTATGCACGACACAATATATCATTTAAATCTAATATTACAATCAAGTATTTTATTAAAACGCTGTCGAGTATTTCGGAGGTCATTATCTTCCTGTTTCTGGGTATGATCTTAATACGGGATATTGGTACTTGGAACGGTAATTTCATACTCACATTATTGACAATTTGCATAATTTACAGATTTATAAGTGAGTTAATTATTTGATTACCAGCAAAACAATTAACATTTCAACCCTTCCAACCAGGTATCTATTTTTTATCATATATTTCAAATAACTACTCTAATCGGCTTCGGAATATTACCCGACAAGAACAATTTATCATGGCCTATGGTGGACTTCGAGGCGCGATTGCTTTTGCTTTAGCGATGCTACTTGATCCCAAAGATATACCATCATCGCAACTTTTTATCACCGCAACCATGGCGGTCATTATATTTACTGTTTTTGTCCAAGGGTCAACAACTAAGCCCATTGTCCATTTACTGGGATTACAAATGTTGACCGATTCTGATCCCAAATTGTTCAATGAATTACATGCAAAAGTCATTGAAACCGCAATGAATGGTATTGATGATATTATTGGTAAATCACAAGCAAATACATTCATCGTAAGTATTGATTACAAGCCAGTAAATTGTAACTAAAAACTAATTGTGTTTCTTTTTCTTGTTGATGGTTGTTGCTGATTGACAATCAATCAGTCAAAAAGTTTATACAATGTAAACAGATCAGCTGAGAGGTTACTAATTAAAGACTACACTGACCGGTGGACAACAATGCGACACACAATGGACAAAGTAAGTAATCATTATAATAGACAAGAATAAATTTGCAATGAGAGTTAATTGTTATTGATTGTCGACCAGATTGAACTGAATCAGGCGAAGACGATCTTTACAATGGTTCGATTGATTCCTCACAAAAGGTCAGCCAGCAAATCGGGTCCAATGAAAGGAGAAGTCAAACCATTTGAAATGCCAAAACCCAATGAACCCAAAGTCCCAGAGGCCAAAATGACCACTAACACGGGTAGTGACCAAATTGATTACCCTAATCACAGTGCTAGTCTACACTCCCATCGGTCTCATATCTCTGACCGATATCCGATTCAACATCCTCATTCACATCCACCATCCGTTAATTGCAGTAGAAATCATCAGCATTCGAAACAATCAACTAGACTATATAAAAACACGTTAATCAATAACAATTCCAGTAAATCAACAAGAAACAAACAAATTAACGGAGTTGCGACTCCATTTGTTGGCTATCAAGGTAGAGTTACTTACACTAAGCCCAGTCAACAGCTAATTGGTCAACAATTAACTAATCATGAAGGTAAAATCCTGAACACTCAGTTTAGTCTTGAATCCAATATCAACAGTTTTCGTAAGACTGTCAATGAAACCTTAAACTCACAATCAACAACTGAATTAATTGCTGACAATCAAAGTGAAAAATCAAGCAAAAAGTCAATTAGTCATGATAATAAATCACCTTAAACTAAACCTTCAACAATTAACAAATTGTTAACCCAAAGTGTAATTGTTTTAAAACCAAATTGTAAATAATTACCTAACTTTTTAGTGAAGTATTTTCAAAACAGAATCAAATTGTAACTCAAACCATTTATTAATATACACGGTAATATTGATAGTAAACAACTAAAATTATGATTAACTAATTGATGCTATTAACAAGTTTTCTTGTTGTTGTTGTTGTGAGACGATGAAATGATCAATTGATTACTAATTGATTGACTGATTAGATTAATTTTAAATGCACCACAATTTACATTAATTGGTAAATTGTTGAAAGTATATATTAAAAGTGAGAAGCGCAAGATATTCAGTTTCGCTGAGAGACAGTTAATCATCAACAATCAAGCTAATCATCAAGAGACCTGAGTTAATGGTCCTGGAGCGATTCAATCTGAAAGGCAGAATAATATCAGATTCAAATTTTATAATCAAATTTAATTATCCAACAATCAAGCCAAGCAATTAAATAAATAGCAACCATTCAAAAGCCAATTAATAGACTTGATTAGCAGAAACAAATCGCTACACAAAATTATTATTAAATTTGTATTGATAAGTGTAAAAATAATCAATTCGACTGATCCTTTTGAAACCTTAATAGTTAATCAACAGTTTTAGATATTGATACTTTTAAGGTTAATCATTGAAATGCAAATTGAGGATGATTCTCTTGGTGTCAGGTCGTCGTTGTCGTCTCCGTCGTCGGTAAAACTCATAATGACCTGCAGAAATTTAGTGATTCATTTAATCCTTAATATATATCGGAAAGTTAATCTTCTCTTTCTCTACCACTTTCTCTTTCATCTGGTCTTGTTCATCATAAGCTACATTTCCCCGCCATCCTCATCCTCATCATCATCTTCTTCAGATCATCCTCTTCCCACTCCGTTAGCGGTAAACAACTGACCAGGTCAGTCTCAGGTAACATCTTCTTCATTTAAATCATGTCATCTTTCATGTTGTCTCAATAAAAGCGGGAACTCACATATAAAGGTTGTAACAAAATACTGAATCACTTTCATTTGTGTTTTGTTTATTTCCGTGATCATTTTAATTGTGAATCGACTAAATCAACATAAACATTAATTAGTTAGCAACAATCAATGGATTTAAAATTAATTCAAGTAAGTATTTTATATCTAGTAGCCATAGAACTAGCAAGAGTACCATTGTGGAGAAATTGATTTTTGCTTCGAAATAACCTGGTTGAATCGCGCCTTTTCTTGTGCCACTTTGCTACCAATACGGTGTTCCTATCGATCTAATGTTAGGGACAGTTTCCTTCGGTCTGTTTATGGGCAAACCTTTTTATTGTTGAAATTCGCTGCTGATACTTTTTTCTTTTTCCGTCATTTAATTGTAATTAGATAATCGCTCTTTTAAGCTGTGTATCGCTGAGCTTTTGTAAGGTTAGCCAAAAGAAATTAACTGGAGATGAAAGCTCGTTAAGTAATGAAGTTCAAGTAACAGAATCAACTTTGTCCTCGAGTGGCTCTAATGGATTAAAGACTTTGTCGGTAGCACCTTTACCCTCATCATCATTGACCACTTCATCACCGTCACCATACTCATTTGCATACAATACTGCTGATGTCGCTGGTACCCAGTTAGTCCGTCAAGAAGCTGGTGATGCCAATGGCGCTGTTAGAGGACGATATGGTTATCGGGATGCCGATGGTTTGTATCGTACTGTTGAGTATATTGCCGATTCTAATGGTTTCCGTGCCGCAATCAGATCAAACGAACCAGGTTTAGGCAATTCTGCTGATAATGCTGCTAGTGTTTACTTGCAGACTGAAGCCACTCCATCAAGAGTTGCATCCAAGGTTGCTTCCGCGTCATCTTTGGCCAGACAACGGGCTCAAAATACTTTATCTACAACGGCTCCAGCGTTACCTAGACTACCATCCACCACTCGAGGATTTACTACCACTTCAACCACCGCTCAACCAAGAATTCTGGCTTCTCTGACTCCGTTAGCTGGCGGAGTAAAAGGTGGAGTAGAAAGCAGGGTAGAAAGTGCAGTCAAAGCAGGACCCGAAAGTAGAGCTGATAGTGGAGTAAAAGGCGGAAGAACCAGTCCACTTCGAGTTTCCGATACCAGAGTAGGATCACCAGTTGCTGCTGCTCGCGCCAATTCTCTTCGCAAGCCAACTACTCTTCGACTTATCAGCTCCAAAGTTGTTTCATTACCTCGCTTAGCACCGACAACATCGACTACAACTACAACTACTACAACTACAACTACAGAAGCACCTGCAATCGCATCACAACAATTTTTATCTGCCCAAGCAAATGATCAACAAATTCAATCAGATTCATTAAGCTCTGGTCAACAGTTAGAAGCCACTCAACAAAAAATATCATCACCCTCAGATGACCAACAGGAACAAGTTAAATCTGAGCAACCAGATAGACAGTTAGCGACACTACCTGAATCTCAGCCAGTTGTTCAATCAGAAAGTCTAGGAGCTCAGTCAGAAACTCAGCCAGAGGACCAATCAGAGGATCAACCAGAGGATCAACCAGAAGTTCGCCAAGAAGTTCAACCTGAGATTCGCCAGGAGGTTCAACCTGAGATTCGCCAGGAGGTTCAACCAGTAGCACGACTTGAAAATGTTCAACAAAAACAAAATGTACAACCAGATCAAACAATCATCACCAATCCAATTCAACCAGAGGTCACTTTTAATGGAAATGATAACCAAGATGAATCGCTTTCTGCAGCACCAGTCCAGCCTCAAGTAGCTCAACCACATTTACAAACACACATTGCACACCAACAGCGTCAACAACCCCATATTGAAACTGTTCACGGCGAAAATCCCTTGTTGGTTCGATTCTTGGATGAGGATTTAACATACGATTCCCTTGAGTTTCCACATGCCCAACATCACCAACCTCGAACCATCGCAATTCATTCTGATGACCATCCATTGAGTCGCTTGTACAGAATAGTTCCAATTCCTCATCACGAGAGCATAAGACTTCACCAGGCAGGAGCTAACATGATGTATTTGAGAAACGCTCAATTAGATTATTGATCCATGTGAACTCTGATGATTTGAAATCGTACAATTTTTTCTCTTTTTTTGAAAAACTGTTCAAAAGGTTGATTTTAGCCAAAACTTTGTATTTATTGAATATCCCTGACTTGCAAGCAAACTTAACAATTAAAAAGTAACAAGAATTTTGAACAATACTTGCTATGGTACTAACTAATTATACCAATTATATGTGTTTTTAAAGGGTACACAGATCGGTCAGGAAAATTTAGCGAGTTATTATTTGAGTGCTTTTAATTCATTGCTGAAAAGTAAATCTGGGTCAAACTTGATATTTTGTAAGCCACCGGGATCGGAAAAACCACACATGACATTGAAATAAGCTGGAAAGAAGAAATTTTTCTCGTTTATGTATGCTTTTGCACTCTTGATTTGAAAATTGGGTAAGAGAGCATTAGAAAATGTATTAGGAGTAGGCTTTGGTAAACCAGGAGCAACTATGAGTTTACGAACTTTCCATGGTAGTAGGACGTTGCCTCTTATAAACATAAATCTTTGATATTTGGGTGAATAATATCCTCGAAGAACAAGATGCCGCAACGCGAACACCAGAAAAAATGTTGAAATAGAAATAATAAAAGTGGCAAATGTGAGGACAGGCTTGTGATATCGTTCATCGGCAATTGATGAGACGTGCATATTTACTCCTAGAACATACATCTTAAACATCAGGACTAATGTAGTGATAAACGCACCAAGTTGAATATAAATAATTGTATAGATGGCTTTAATTGACCATTTGATCCGATAAATCAAGAACCATTCATTTGGATCAACATTATCAGCCTTAAATAATGATTCAGATAAAGGGAAATGGAATTGTTTCCATGTGAAATTTAGAGACTTTTTTTTCGTTCCACCTGCATCTTCCATTGGTTTATTTTTTTGATTCTCACTTAAGGTTGTTCCATGTAAATTTCTTGAACAGGTTACAATAAATTCCTGGAACGCAACAAAAAAAAATCGAATGAAATGAATCAGTTGAAGCAAAATCAATAAGGAAAACAAAAGATTGAAGGTGAATTTTACTTACATTGAGCTTGAACCGGTAAACACATGATTTCAGGAGACTAGACTCAAAGCAGAGATGTGCACGGACAATTGATTGGGTCATGTTTTAAACTATAAAGGCCACTCTAACAATTTATTTATAAAGGGAATAAAATAAGATCACAACAAGACAATTAAAAGGTACTCATTTGTAAGCAATGTTTACCAAAAAAATGAAAACAAAACCGACTGATAAAAATTGTTTACAGTAACCATGGCAACGTTTATTCTTCTCGG
>Ga0181466_1000378_pt2 | contig 14278 bp, 17 predicted proteins | sample InSIn4gowninarea_FD_119078 | JGI IMG/M metagenome (GOLD analysis project Ga0181466, IMG submission 119078) | Clean room microbial communities from NASA Spacecraft Assembly Facility at Jet Propulsion Laboratory, Pasadena, California, USA -... ... | reverse complement strand
ATGGGTCAACCATGCTGCCAAGTCCTCAGAAGCTCAGTCGCGCATTAAAAAGCTAGAGAAAATGCCCGTTCTAGAGGCGCCAGAAGCTGTGTACACCGTCCATTTCAAGTTCCCCGAAGTCGAGAAGCTGTCTCCACCGATCATACAGATGAGCAACGTTACGTTTGGCTACACCAAAGATAAATTGCTGCTGAAGAACGTCGATCTTGACGTGCAGTTAGACTCCCGCATTGGTATTGTGGGGCCTAACGGTGCTGGTAAGACAACGGCTTTGAAGCTGCTGATTGGTAGTCTTACAGCAACCTCGGGTCTCATCTCGCAAAACCCCCGGCTGAGGGTTGGTTTCTTCGCACAGCACCACGTTGACGCTCTCGATATGAACGCCAGCGCTGTCGGTTTCATGGCAGCCACGTACCCAGGCAAATCAGACGAAGAGTACCGTCGTCATCTCGGAGCGTTCGGCATCACTGGCATGACTGGCCTGCAGAAGATGGAACTGCTATCCGGAGGTCAAAAGTCGCGTGTCGCGTTTGCCTGTCTCGCTATCCAGAACCCGCACATTCTCGTGTTGGACGAACCTTCTAACCATCTTGATATCGAAGCAATGGACGCTCTGTCAACGGCTTTGAATAACTTTCAGGGGGGCGTGTTGATGGTCAGTCACGACGTGACGATGCTGCAAAACGTATGCACGAGTCTGTGGGTATGTGATAATGGGACCATTGAGCATTTTGACGGCACGGTCAAGGATTATAAGAAGCGGATCACAGCGCAAGCGAACGAGGCTGGAGTGGTGCAAGCCCATTAAATCTGATACATGTAAGGAATACACATGTAAGGAGATCTAGCGAGCAGTGCATATTCATCGCCATGAGTGGACATTGGCAGCATGGTTGACCCATGATACTCGTACGCATGCAAACCATGTAAGACGCATGCTCGTTTTAGTACCTTTCTGCAGCGGAATCGAGACACGTGACCCTGCTCTGACTTCGTTTTCCGGTAAGAACAATGATAAATGCCTGTCAATATCAGGATCTGTGCTACAGAAGCTCGGATGAACTGTTGAGGTTCTTTTGATGACTTCCTCTCTCCGCGGTCTCCACCAGTCGATTCATACGTACGCGTGCCTTAGTGCCCAAAACGACCCCAGCAAGCCATGTCTTTTTGCTTCTCCCCACAACAGTTGACCCACGAACTCCGTTATTAGCCAGCCGGCCTAACGTCGATCCTTCGGGACGGCAGCAGTGCAGCAGCAGCACAGCACTGTATCGGCGTGTCCGTTATGCCCATTGAAGCTACGCACTTTCTTCAGCTCCATACAACGCCTCAGTGTCGTTTCGACTAGCGACAGACGCGAACAAGAGCACGACGGTCAGAGAAACAAGACGATTCAAAGCCACTCTGCCAAGCTGCAATCAATGTCGGCGGAACAATCGGCGTGGATACTCTCTCGCTTGTGGATGGCGCATGAAGTGGCGCCTGCAAGTGACGATGCCGTCTAGGATGCCCTGGCTCCGTCGCGTGAGATCGCGGCGGATCCGTCATTGCCTGTATCCCCATCTCAGGTTCACACGCTGGTACAAGATTCGGAGATCAAGCGAGGACATCGTTTCGCTCAGGGCTCACGATAGCTGAGTAACGACGGTCTTCCTGACATGCAGCTTTCGCGTCGCATCACGGGGCTGTCGGTCCGTCGACTCCGTCCTGAACGACCCGAACTTGGCAATCTTCTCGAAGGCTTCCCCAATTGGGCGGCTTGGCCTTTTGCGAATCTCTGGCGGCTATTTCGGTGGCTCGCGCAATAAGCACGCCAACAACGCGTCGAAACAGCGTCTAACTGGTCCTGTCAGATTTTCGGCCGCTCAGCAGCCAGCCCTTTCCCCACCGAACATCGCGAGAACCCTGCCCTTGCAAGATGATCGAATCAGTGCTCCGTAAATCGTCAACATAGCATTGTGTTACCTGGCCGTCTGTCTGAGACTCTGAGAGCCGCGGTGCAAGCTACACACGGCGACGAGCCGGGCATCAATCACGTTACACCCGTCTCGCCATGTGTTGCAGCTGCAGCAGCTCCGAGTGCGGTCAGGACTTGTTCAGCAACACAACTCGCTCACGACGTCCAGTTACCAGTGCTTTGCCGCAAAACAACAATGTAGCGTGCCTCACCGGTTCTGCCCCAAAAGACTGTTTGCCAGATCCTTGCAAGTTGCCCCCTGTCAAAAAGAAGACCGGATAGCGGAGCGACGCCTCGCTCGCTGGCTCGCACCGCCCCTGAAACAGTAGTCAAGACGATGTGTGGCGGAGGCTGTTAATGGCACAGATGGGCCCAAGGCCGGAGATACCATGTCGCTTTCGCGCTCTTACAAGCGGGCCAGTCAATTTGCAGAAAGTGACAAGTTCACGAGTTTAGATGGGAGCAGGGTCTCTGTTATGGGATCAGGCCCCGACCATGTGGATCCCTAGGTGCTACCGTACAGTACATGACCCAAAGGCGCGAGGAGAAACCGCTCGCTGGGGCCAGCACTGGCACTGACACTGACACTGGCCATTGTTAGGATCGTGGGATGGTGATGGTGAGGCAGAGCTTTGAAAAGGGTTTGTTTCTATGCGTGGTCTCTGGCAGAGAGCCGCAGGGCCCTGGATTTGCTGTTTCGTCAGTGCTTGGGCTCGTTGCACCGCGTAGTCTTGTTTGGAGCGGCGTTTATCTTTCTGCGGTGCGTTGAGCCGCTTTTGCAGGTACATTACATAGCACTAGCAGTTAGCTGGAAGCGGTTTGCAGTACGAATTGCAGGTGATTGACAGAGCTACTGCGAGCGATGCACGACTCCTCAAAAGGCGCCAAACTCTAAGCAGCACCGTACCCTCTGGCCGTACGGCATGATACAGGAATATGTAACAGCTATCTGATGGGGTGAAAAGCTAGGCGTGCAAATCCCAGCCCGCATTCCAGAGAATATCCCCCAAGCTTCCCTAACTTGACCTCTGTGCGGCCGTGTTGTTACCGGTAACCTAGCACGCCTAGACAAGGACGGGCCCCATCTGTCCAGCGCCAACCTTTCTCAAACTCACCCACTGCCAGTCTCCCGCTCTCTCATTACTTCAGCTCTACGCGAGAGGGGAAGCTTCGTCTTGCTCGGGTGTTCCTGTCACTACTTGCAAGTTCTGTACCGGCTCTCGATATTCTCCTTTGCCCACCACGTTCAACTCTCCGACGTCCTGTAGCGGCTCGTTGGTGTGTTACTGGGTCCCGCTCCGCAACATGCAAGCTCGACGACAACGCCCGTAACGGATGTTTATCGACCTTCTCCTCCTCTCCTAGGCCTTGGAGCTCCTAGGAAGCATGAAGACAGTACCCACAGTACGTGTACCTGAGCAGTCAATTCCCCTCTGGACGCACTTCCAGCTTCGTGGGACTTCTGCTCCCCCTTCAGGCGTGTCTATCGCAGCGCCTCGCTTGTAGTTGATCGGGCAGCACACGACAAGCTCTTTGTTCCCCCCAACCGAGCATGACAAGACCATACTGACTCTCCATGTCTTGTAGCTCTGCGCCTCTGCCACCGTTGTGGGTGTCTCAGCCGTCGGATATGCACTCGGTCGTCCTGAGCAGCCACTGGAAGCATCATCTTCTGCACACTCTACGAGCAAGCGAGAGACGTCCTCAGACCTGAACATGCACGCCATACAGTCACAATCAGAGTCCTCCTCCCGTATCTTCAGCCCTCTATCCGCCGGCTCGCCGTACTCCCTCACCACGGATTCCTCTCCACAGATTGAACCCCGGCCGAGTGAAGACCTACATACCCTCCCACGCTCGCGATCACGAAAGGCAAGGCGATTGACCGCTGGAGACCTCGTTTGGCAGCAGCACAGTGATTACAGTCGAGCCATTCGGTCGGTCGGCGAGGATGAGCCCGTGCAATCGGAGACACGAGTTCCCTTGCGGTCAAGACCTTCATGGATGAAACGCTTATCAACATTGTCGATTTCCTCCCGAGAACAGAGTCCGTTAGACAGCCCTCCACCCCCTCGCACACCATCAATCCTGACCTCCAATGGCTCGACATTGCTATCGCATGCAGCCAGCTCTACGGCACCTATGGTTGGCTCGCGCCCACCACTACCACCGGGACCCAACAAACTCATCAAGCGATCATCTTCGATACGCAGTGCGCACGGCCCGTTCTCACCGAACCCAGCACCCAAGTTCCGAAGGCCTGCCACCAGTCATCAGCGTTCTGCCACCTTTCAAGGACGCACGCGGCCGAGCAGTCTGGTCGATGAAGAGTTTGGAAGCCCAAAGGATATGACGCCCGATTATCATGCACGAAGCTCGGAACCTCAGTGGCGGCAGTACTTCCGATCTAAGGTTATAAGAGAGGATCATATTAGCCGGAGATTGGGGGCGGCAGGCGAGGTGAATCAGCTTAAAAGGATGATCCCGGACGAACGACACCCACCGACCTTGTTGATGGCAAAATCTGTCACAACCTCCTCAATCGAGGTTGATGACACCTGGGACCACGACGGCGACAGCGTCTTCTTCGGCAGCAGACCGATGACACCTGCCGGAATTTCTTCTTCGGAATATGCTACAGGCCTTTTTTCTCAGCCTGCCTTAGAGCGGCCGGACACATCCTTAACGGACGCACCGTCAGGTGGACCACCCAGACGCTCCTTCTCGATTGGCGACCTTCTTTCTACCGGACCGTCATCGAAGAAGTCACGTTTGAGCATGCCGCTTGGCCGGAAGCTCCTACGCAAGGCCAGAATCAGTTCTGCGCCGACTCTCTCTATACATTCGCAAGAAGCGCCCGATGCCAGAATTGCTCTCGAAAGGCCATCCAAACGTCGAGACATCACCGACCCTACGATCTTCAAGCGCGAAATCTATTCCTCCGCTAGCAGCCGTAGCCCGCTTACTCCGCTCACGCCAGGCACATTAGAGTTTTCCCGACCCGCATCCGCCCTGCAAAGGTCCCATTCAGACCTGCAACAACCGCCAAGACTGCAATCTCAATCCGAACCTAAACCCGGCCTTCCTCTGTCACACACTGCCCCTCCACAACCTCCTTCGGCCGTTACACAACCGCACTCGACACAAACTGCACCAACTTCCACAGCCAGTGCGCCGAATGTAAATCTCTCACTCCGCTCGGCCGTTGCAACATCTGAACGAACATCTACGCTTGTCGGCTCGGACAACGATGTGTATGGACCAAGCTCAGAGGACGAAGAGGAGGCTGAGCTATCGTCGAAGGAAACCGTCAGGCGTGTCTTTGGGACTAGAATGAGGAGGAACGTCTCGGGCGCACGAGGTCGGCGGATCGAGACCATCTTCGACGAGTCTCCTCCAAAGCCTCAACAACCTCGCAATACACTGCCTGAGCGTGCACTCACAGATGCCAATCAGGGCTTGACGTTAGCCATGAATGCTAAGCACAGTGACGTTGCCAGGATCGAAGCAGAGGCGACACCAACCCGGCAGATCGCGCCGACGTGGTCGAAGCGTCCAGATACTGCTGACGAAGAGAGTGAAGCATCTTTCAACTCTCGCACAGGCTCCTCTCATGCAGCGGCTCAGCAAACACCAGACCTGGAAACGTCGGACTGGGATGTGGATACTGATGACAGAGAGGAGGTACATTGGTCCTTCGATGATGACGACGGCACTGACCACGAGGATTCTCCCCATACAGCTGCGCAGGTGGCAACACCGCTTCGCATGAAGAGGAGTAACCCGCTAGTTGTCCAGAACCGCCGCTCTATAGGCGCTCCGCAGTACCTTGCCGTCGACGCGACCGAAAAAGACAAGGATGCAAAGAGCAGTATCTTCGACTGGTCCGAGCAAACACCGACTGACAAAAGTCCTGGCAACCGCACACCGCCACGACCCAAGACAGTGCACGGCAAGAAAGATTCTGGGAAAAGAGACAGCCGCCCCGTCGGACGCCGCGCTCCGAGTGCAATGCATACTCGGAGCCACAGCGTGCCGGTTGTACCTGATGCTGCAGGTACTCGTGACACGGTAGCACTCAACAAATTCGGAACTTGGGGTGTGGGTACCAAGGTAGTATCAGAGGACTGGGATGAAGACTTTGACTTTCCAGATGGTAGCGAGCAACAACTACTCGAGGAGAAGCGTGTCGACAGCGGCATGGCCATGATCATTCCACAGACTATTCGGGAGCAGCAAAATAACGTTGTGGCCAACATTGGGCTTCTGAGAGAATGGGGCATACTTATCGAGGAACTGAAAGCTCTCCGGATACGGGCAGTGCATATTGGGATGATGGACGGACCACACGCAAAGACTTGGGAAGAAGTGGATGCGATGATAGAGCTGGCTGATCAAGAGGCGGAAGGACCGGCCGCAGGTTCGAAGCTGTCGCCGCCATCCTCTCCAGGCTTTGACGTGGACGCGTTCGACGAAGAGTTTGGAAAGGAACAGCAGGCCCGCAACAAGCGACAATCGGGGCGCTCGGTCAGTGCCAATCACGCCGACAGTGCCAATGTTGTCGTTCCTGCCGGTAAATCGCGACGTAAATCCGTGTTACCTTCAGAGAGCGATGTCTTTTCCGGAGTTCTCACCGATGGCACTACAACGCCTGACAGCGTGAGTATAACGCAATCTCAGCGCAATTCTGGGATAGCGACGCGACCTCGGAAGGATTCAGAGGCCGTAGCACGCTCCGTCATTGAAGCCATACAGAAAAAGCATACCGGCCCACCTCAAGGTTCGGAAGATCAGCCTGCGGTGGTGAAGAAGGTTCCGTTTGATACAGCAACCCTACGACATATCGTACCCTACGTCAAAGGCTTGATGCGGAGGGTTCAAGACGCCGTGCGAGAGACGGAGGGCCTACACTCCAGCCCTAATCCAAGCCCAGGCAGATCTCACGAGCCCTCATTTAGTCAGATCTTTCGCGATCCAACAGAAGGGTCCGAATCACCTTCGCCTCGACGAAGCCGCCGACCAAGACCTAACAATCTGTCGAGGAACTCTGACGATAATTACCAGCCCAAAGAGAAGGAGTTAAACAAGCAGATGAAGCTTATGACTGTAATGTAGTGAAGGAAGGGGACGAGGATGAAAAAGCAACACGCCGGCACACTTGCCATGGTCGATGCAATACGCATCGACAATACACTCGAGCTGTTTTTCGGGTTCCGAGGGATGGGAGGAATATGCATGCATCTGCCATTCTCATCAGCGTTTCAGCGCCCTCCTGCAATTGTCGCTCTCCTCCAAGAGCGTGTAATTCTATGTACTAATGTTCTCTTTCTTTTTCTAAACCTCCCCTTCTGCCCTAGACATTTTGAGCGACTCTAGCATATGTTACGTGGCGAACCGGTTTTGCGATCACAAAGTCTATTCTGGTGGGGTCAGGAATTGGAATCTTTTGTTCTTCCTGTTAAAAAGCTCTCGTCTAGGAGGAGCGAAGAAGTCGACGGCCTTGTTTGTGTTCTTGAAAAAAAGCCTCACATATACGGAAGGGGCATATGTTTGGGTCACGGTTTTTTCTCAGACGAAGAACTTGTCCCCCTTACCTGACCCGTACCTTTCTTACTGCTGCATGGGGCCTGGGATGGGATTGATGGTCGGGCTCTTTTTTCGTACCCTTTCGATCCCCACAGGACACGAAGCGACGGGGCCTTGTTCGGAAGGCCGGAGCCAGGGCCCTTCTATGTACATGTACACAAGAGAAGTTTTCAACTGGGTTCCTAATGCGTCCTTTTCTTCTTGGCTTGTGGTGTGGTGCTATGTCTTTGGTTGTGCGCGTGATGACTTGCAAAAGCGAGTTGTTTACACAGGGTGATTACGGTCCCAGTATAGGAGTAATTGGAGAAATATCGTATCCGATGCCGCTTCTAGAATACAAAGCACTGTTACACCAACATTGGCTATTTCTTGCGCGCGCTTAGGTGAGCTCGGATCATCGGACGATATCCTTGCTTTAATCTCTGATGTCCCTGGGGTTCCAATTCCAACCTTATGGATGTTCATGCTATCCTTGCACCTCATCACTGTTTCTCGGCCTACAGACTCTTGGCCTCGTAGATCTCCGCTGGGCAAAACAAACCCGACTCCGTCGAAGCTACAAGCACCTGACAATCAATCCGACATACCTCTTGACTCAAGCAAACAACCCTGCCGGCGTGCATGAGCGGTGCAAAAAAGCCCACGCGACTCGCTGCACCCTTCTCTCTTTTCAGCTGGAAGTGTTGTGCCGACAATTCCGTGCCCTTCCGCTTTTCCCCCATCAAACTGTCGCCTCGACGTCACCACTGATGAAACATTCGCGTGACGAGGTGTGGAAAGGGACAGCCCTTGCTTGCATTGACATGCAAAGCCCAAACGAAACTTCAAGTCTTCGTACAAGGATTCTTCTCTCCTTCCACCCCGCGTTTCATAGAGCACATAGCTTTTGTGTGCCCTAGCTTGCATTAAGGTATAAATCCTTCCCTAGGTCGTCCGTTCCTGGACGTAGACACGGGACTTTGCTTTGCCAGCCTCTCCTCTTCGGACTTACCTCCCACATGCCACTGTACTTACCTACTGTACCTACTTAGCACCTACCTACAACTTTCGAACCACTGCATGCAGGTGCAGGCAGAGGGGCCCACCAGGAGCACAGGGAAAAGCGATCTGTTCAACACCCCCCGGTCACGACATTCACTTGATCGAGATCCTCCATCCGAGTCTGTTCCCACTTCCCACACTTGTGCATGCGGACCAAGGAATCCAGCATCATCACCTGCACCTATCACTGTACATCTACCTAACAACCTAGTTACCACCCTGGCCACAAGTTTCCACACTTTCCTGCTCGGTCTAAAACCTCCCGCTTCCTTTCTTTTCCCTTTCCGATCGATAATGCTGTCGTTTTCTACGGTCATAGCGCCCTGGTCCGCTTTCCTGGCCCTCGTAGCGATCCTACCCGGTGTGACGACCGCACAGACTACCACCGCTGCGACATGCTCGGACACGCTGACTCCGAGCTACGCCGCGCCGTCCGTGGCGCCGGGCTACGAGGCCAGGCTTGTGGCGAGCGGGTTGTATAAGCCGAGAGGCATCATCTTTGATACGAGTGGGAATTTGCTCGTTGTGCAACAGGGTGGGGGGATTACGGGGTTGAGGTTGAGTGATGGAGGAGGGGCGTGTGTGAGTGTTGCGGCGAACGCGACGGTGGTGGAGAATGCGAATGTAAGTCGGACACACTTGCTTGCGGAACGATGTCACTTGTTGTAGAGATGCATGTTTGGTGTTGGATGCTGATGATGGACTGTCATAGCTCACTCATGGCATCGAAATGTCACCCGATGGGAGGACGCTGTATGCTTCAGACTCTGACGCAGTATATGCCTGGAATTACGATGCTGGAACGATGGAAACAACGTCCGAGCCGAGGACGCTCGTCATGAACATGAGTAACTCAGATCATGTCACGCGGACGCTGCTTTTGTCGAGGAAGGCGGACGGGCTGATGCTCGTCTCAAGAGGGAGCACAGAGAATGTTGATCCCTTGGCCTCCGACATTATGACGGGTCACAGCCAGATTCGAGCGTTTAATATCACGAATGCTACGCAGCCGTACGATTATCCGAACGATGGGCTTCGGATTGGTTGGGGTCTGAGGAACTCGGTGGGCGTGGCGGAGGACCCGGCGACTGGCAACATCTACTCCGTCGAGAACAGCGTGGATCAGTTGATGCGTGATGATGTTGACGTTCACATCAACAATCCGGGAGAGGAGATGAACTTCCACGGTACCTTGGTCAACAACACCTACACAGGTCAAGGCGGTAATTATGGATACCCAGAGTGCTACGCAGCCTGGGATCCTGCTGAGCTTCCGAGGAACGGCTCACTGTCGGTCGGCAGCCAGTTTGCTATTGGCGATGCTGAGGCCACGATCAATGACCAGACCTGTGCGGAGAGAATCGCTCCGAGATTGACGTTCCTTGCACACATGGCGCCTTTGGACATCAAATTCAACGCCAATGGCACCACTGCGTGGATCACGTTCCATGGCAGCTGGTAATATAATAATCCATCACATCTCGATACCTTCGACTAACACCTCACAGGAACCGCCAGCCTCCATCTGGATACCGTCTCTCAGCCGTCCAATTTGAAGATGGAATGCCCGTTGCACCGGCCAACAGCACAACCGCCGAGAACATCATCATGGCCAACGCTGATAACAATGATTGTCCGCGTGGCTGCTTCCGACCCGTCGGCCTCGCTTGGGATGCCCAGGGAAGATTGTTCATGAGCAGCGACTCCACGGGTGAAATCTATGTCATCACGAGGACCGATGGATCAAATACTGAGGATGCCACGCCTTCGAATACTGGGGGCAGTCCTGCTCCTAGTCCTTCGCCAACTACGGGTGCTGCTCCTGTGCATAGGGGAGGCATTGGACGTGCTGTGCTGGGCGCAGCGGTGTTGCCAGCTTTAGCAATGTTCCTTTAGGGGTTGGTGTGTTTGAACGTTTGGCGCGCGTAGATACCCCCAGTCATTACCCTTCAAAGTGCTGCCATACCATCATTGTTCACCTTATTCATTTCCAATCAACCTCAGAGCAAGAGTGCAAGCTGCGTAGGTAGGGCAGCATACACTTTTCATCCGCAAGGTCGTACCTCTGCATGATGATTCGTTTCGGATATCATCGGACGTGTCTACTACAGCTTTGCGTCTCTTCAATTGGTGCCACGCTCTCAGTCTTGGATTCCGTAACTCTCTGTCCCCATCTATCTGAATGTGCAACGCACTATTTCCATCACTCCGGTGCATCCTTCCTTTTTAAGTACAGTGCCACATGATCGTCTCGTCTGCCTGAGCAAGATTCACTACATGTGAAAGGGGCTTGGATCGTCAGCGCTCACTTGACTTCGCTCATCCATCACCAAGACAGAAACTTAGATGGCCGCAGCGAGACCTTTCCAAGCCATCTAAGGTCAAAAATACATAACGTCTCGAGCCTTCACGCTGCAACCCAAAGACGTCTCCGAGCACGGAAAACTCATTCATACATCTCCTTTTCCCTTCATCAGTCTCAGTCACCAAACCTCACACAGAGGCTATTGTTAGATACTCACAATAGGAGTTCACACTGTTGACACCTGCCGGAGTATTCTTGCTGCATAAAAGCAGGCAACCTTTTACACTAACTCTCTCTGATCAACCTCCTCTCTTCCAAGCCTTTCGCACAAGAAGCCTTGGGGCGACGTCAAAAAGCCATGAATAGCACCATGTCTCTCGCTACTATTCCGACAGAGGTATGATGTCCCTCTAACCGCCTCTGTGCTGGCCCATCGACGACACTTGTGTCCTTGATACTGACTGCTGCTGCTTACAGCTCCACCACCTCATCGCAGGCTACCTCGATACAGATCGCGATGTCAACAACTACCGCCTGATCTGCCGCAGCACCCGCAACGCCATCGATGAGCCCAAGTGCTACTTCTGGCGAGACCGCTTCCTCCGAACTTTCGACCCGGAGCAAGGCAAGACTGCCAAGGAGCTCAAAACCCTCTACCAGAAACGTCGCAAGCTTCTCCGCCGTGGCGCTCACTTCAAGACTGGCAATGGAAAGAAGGAGACTGCTGTGCTACCTGTTATCCGCGACCTCATCAACAGTAAGTATCGTCCCCTAATGCAGAAAAAAAAGGTGGGGCAGGTAGATGGAATAGAGATTGCTGACTCTCTCCTCCACAGACTCCCACGCCGGCGGCGGCACCGACGGCGCCTCACCCAGCCTTAACTACCAGATCCTCACCACCTTCGCCCGCGACCAAACCCTCCTCTCCAACGTGTGTCGCTTCTTCAAGAAGATCGACCGCACCACGAAGAAGCAGATGCGCGACGCCCCGCTCCTGCAAGCCATCCAGATCGTGTTCTCCCACCTCAGTCTCTCCCTCGACCCAGTCCCTTTCCCGACCTTCGGCTTCGAGGAATCTCAGCAGGCTGTCTACGCCAACTACACCGAGGCGCCGATGTTTGGCGGGTTCAATGGGTTGGAGATTAACGTGGCGTGGGTGCTGCATTGTGTAAATTTCTTCAAGTACCATCTTACGCGCGCGGAGGAGCAGACGATGTTTGAGGCGTACGATGGGCTGCATAGGGATGAGCATCCGCAGGGATGGCCGGAGAGGTTGAGGGAGGGTAGTCATGTGCTGGGTAGGCATTGGAAGGGTACTTATGGTATGTTCTCGCCATCCATGTGTCAGGGGATAGCTTCGGTGGTATGAAGCGCTGTCTGCTAATGTTGGCTCGTAGCATACCTCGAGCGCCACGAGATGATGCATATCCGCACCGTTAAACCGACCCAGCAGATTTACCCAGACATGAACATCAACGGCGGCGACAAGGCTTTGCAGGTACGTTTGATGTTCTCGAAAAACAGTCCTTCCCACCATCTCACGAGCTCTGTGTCCACATCTTCACCTGCCCCTCAATCTTCAAGACACTTTTCACGTTTCCCACTCGCGAGAAAAATAACAAGCCACTGACGACCTCAATCAACCTTTCCAGACTCTCACCCTCGACTTCCCCCCCTCCGACGTCGCAGCCAACATGCCATGGCCTCGCGTCTTCGAGCGCCACCTCAACTCCCTGCCAACGGGTCACAAGCAGCCCAAGACGCGCATTCAGCACCGCAAGGGCATGCCGCCGCCGCCCGCCGAGGCGGAGAATGTGCGGTTTCAGGGCGCTGGGTGGGATGATGAGTACGTACCTTACCTCTCCGTTTCTCTCATCCATGCGGTCTTCACCCTCCCTGCCATCCCTCCTGTTTTCCTTTTTTACCATCTCTCACCTTTTTTTGTTCTCACTCAGCCTTCCAACCCACCCACGTCTTTCCTTTTTTTTCTGTTTGCCCAGCAAAGCCACAGAGAGCACTACTACGAGTCTTTTGTTTTTCCCACAGACTGACACGCGGTGTTTGATGTGATGGGAACAGACAGTACTACTCCGCCGGCTACCTCAACCCGCTGCCCCCGCAAGAGGGCATCCCAGGCTGGCAGCGCATGACGATGATGAAATACTTCATCACGCCCAACGGCGCCTTTGACGCCGACGCGCTGTGGGCGTACGAGGGCGTCGTGCTACCCGGTGGGCAGATCATCGTGGGCCGGTGGTGGAGCCCTGAGGAGGATAGCTCTGATCTGTATTCTGGACCGTTCATCTTCTGGAACGTGGACAAGGCCGTGGCGTTGGAGGACGGAGACGAGGGCGAGGGGGAGGAGATGGACACGAGCGGTGTCATCGACATGCTGCCGCGGGCTTCAGGGGGAAGGGGGGGGGGGCCCTCGACTCTCGAGAAGGGCGATTGTGCTGTTTTACCAAGCAAACTCCGACTTCTACTGCACCCCCTCTACTACAACGTCGAGCAGGAGCAGGAGGACCATCTGGGATCCCCTTCTCCGAGCGAGCTTTCTTTTAGTTCGGAGGACGGACGGGCATCTGACTCAACCCGCGAGGCCAACAGAAACCCTTTCTTTTCCACTGGAAAGGTGGTCTCTCGATATGGTCCACACACGAAAAAGAGGCGTAATCAGCGAAAATGGGGTTTCGCTGACGTCCTCACTTCTCAACTAACAGCATTCTAATTTTTCTCATCTTACTTCCTGCTTTTTTGGCTTGATTTGCCTGGGATTCTCCTTTAGACACCCTTCACTCTGCATATTTTTTTCTACAAGGGCTCCTTCTCCTTTTGTATGACGGCACAATAAGGCACGAAGAAGTTGATGAGTGTCACGGAGAGCGTTTGAGGCATACAGGCGCAAAGGGAAAACGAAAATCCTTGGTCGACTTCACGGGGAGTCTGACCGAAATGGTTTAGCATGTTTGTTTTGGGGTCTAAGGAGCGACAATGCATGGCGGCCCCTTTCTTCTCTCCTTTCAAGCATGGAAAAGGCGTATAGGGCTTTGGGGGAGGAGCTGCTCCTTGAGGGACACGGTAAAGAAATGGGGGAATCCAAGTATTTAGCCACTTCCCTTACACTGAATCTAGTGCTCGTTCACTATGACCTGCTGCCTTGAACGATCATCTGATGATTTGCTCGTGAAGGTTTCAATTGGTTCAGTCCAACCGCTGCAGCGACGACGATCGAGTCGCAATCTAATACCGCCTTCCATTCCAAGCGCCAGGCAAAAACACATCGTAGCACGGCCGGGGAGCCGGGTAGTCCGACGTAACAACAGCAATGCTCGCCATCAAACAGTGAAACGCTAGGCTCCCTGATCCGCTTGGCGCGCTGGCGATCAAGG
>Ga0181466_1000382_pt2 | contig 14338 bp, 17 predicted proteins | sample InSIn4gowninarea_FD_119078 | JGI IMG/M metagenome (GOLD analysis project Ga0181466, IMG submission 119078) | Clean room microbial communities from NASA Spacecraft Assembly Facility at Jet Propulsion Laboratory, Pasadena, California, USA -... ... | reverse complement strand
ATTGGCTACTAAGGTTATGCATAAGTGCTGCTTAGACGAAGTACCCACGCCGGTGGTCCCACTAGATGAGCAGTGCGCGGAGGGGATCTAGTTTAAATGATCCAAGTTCCTCTACAAGGAGTTATTAGAGAATTCTTGTGAAGCTCAGGAATAGGGAAAAACGTTCCACTATGCATGGCTTCTGCTGTCCATAGTGCTCGTGGGAGGGGAATTACCAAGGATAGTCAATTCCCCATAATTGATAGGGATTTTCCAAAGGCCGCAAAGTATACTTCGCTCTAGGCCACAAAGGATGCTAAGAGGATCCGTGATAGTAAAATATTCTGGGTGTTCATGGAGATGAACCTTAGAATGGGGATCAACCATAAGTCGTGGTTGTCACCCACTGTCTAGAACAACCTATAGAGTTTTGCAGAATTCAAAGTAGACATCCATTACATTTACATCAGAGCGCACAAAGACCCATCCAAACAATGGATAAAGCTACCCTTGGTAGCCAAGGACAACGTCATATTTAATGTACTGGAGGCATGGCTGCTAGAGTGGTACACTACAGACATCGTGGAGATAGAGAAGTCGGTGGCATAAAAAAAGAAAGATGAGGCCAAGCTGCATATCACACAGTTGGCCGAAAAGTGAAGGAAGGAAGCAACGATAGTAGAAGTGCGGGAAGTGCGGGACTTTGCACAGATAGCAATTGAGTAGGAACAAGCCGCAACACCAGCAACAACAGTGCAAGAGGCAACCAAGAAGTCACACGAGGGCCAAATGTCACCTTTGCATGGATAGGAAGCAGAGGAAGAAGAGGGAGGCGTGGACCCATGAACCGTGTCAACACAGTTGAAGCGCCAGCACCTAGCCAAGGCAACAGGGTCATGTAAGAAGGTCAAGGCATTGAAGTTGTCGATTGACCCGATCACCCTAGCCAAGGTTGTTCTGCATGACATCGGTGAGACAGTGCGTGATGTCACCTCTAAGGCCCTCCAAAATTTCATGTAGCAAAACCAGATTGTGTTGGGGGCACTTAGAGCGTAGTTGCAAGAATTGCAAGTATGCCCTCCTCAGGCTGGTACCCTTTCAACCAGCCTCACGGTCGGAACAATGAAAGCAGAACATATGGTGCACGCATGAATGACAAATACCATAGTGCTGCCAGAAGGGGCACTAGTGATAACAAATGAGGCCAATAGGCCTACAGTTAACGCACTAAAGGGTCTCGGTATCAACATAGTTATACTCCTGTGAGAGACCTTATATGTTTTACAGGATGGGATAACTGTCAAGTTGCGAGCTAGGGAGAGCCACACACTACAAGTCCTCATCAAGAAGAAAATCAATATGGAACAATTGAGCTTGCAACGTGATGAAGTGGTGTCATAGAATCGATAGCTGGTACAGGTAATAGATGACGCTTGCCAAAGCGTCCTGGAGCTAGCCATCCCAGCAGACATGCTAGTAGAGGCACAGATCCAGAGGTTAGCAATAGGGGTATTTGAGGTGAGGGAAGAAATGAAAAAGTTGCAACTGGAGCTAAACCTTCAGATCACCGAGCTGCGGTTAAAAGTGCAGCTGTACACTGCCTTGGAAGTCAGAGAACAACGTGCTAGCTGTTGGGCAGTGGATGCCCCTATAGCATGTTTTGGGGCTTGAAGCCTGAATTTTGGTCAAGTGTAATGTAAAGACCCCACGAAATGTAGGCATAGAGCATGAAAGTCTAGGGATATTTGCTCTAAAATAATGTAATTTAATGTATGGTATGTCGGCCTACCCATGGTCCACGGACCATGGGATTGTATAAATAGAGCGAGGCTCTAAGTGAAAAGTTAGTATAGGTTTTTGATAAGTAAATACAGATCCGAGGGCATGCTTAGAAGATAGAAGTGAATCTGAAGTGTATTGGGTCATAATGGTAGGTAGAGGCCCTATAGTTGAGTGTGCAGAGGCCTAGTAGAGTCTGCAACTGAGTGCACAGACCCCTGCAGCTGAGTGCGTAGGGTGAAGTTGGGTCTGTAACTGAATTTGAGTATTAATAAAGGGAAGAATGATTCAGAATATTGTGCTTGTGTTTATAGATCTATATTTCTGTGTTCTAGTTATCTTTATGCATTTATATTGTTTTCAAATACTCGTGTTAATCTGGCAATCTAATAAGTAATAAGAATATTTTGCCCGCACAAACTAAGTAATCCCTAACATAATAGCACTATAAGGATCAGATCAGAATAATACAAAGGTGCACTCGAGTTGTGAAGAATAGCAAGCTGCACGGAGAAGCACAACGCATAATTTAGGATTGTGAACCTCCAAAACCCTCATCAAGACATCCGTAGGGTGTGGAAACCTAGTTGTAGCACCCTCCCATACTACTTCGAGTGAGACCTCAGTCCACATTCCATGGACTGTTGCCGAAAGGGCCAGTAGTACTGAGATTTTCTTGGCTAAAGTCACTGATGAACCTGGGTTAGGCCCCACATAGCCAACAAATGGTTCCGTTGCTGGGAGTGGGATCTGCCACTGGAACCCAACAAAGAAGGAAATTAAAGAGTGGTTGGATAAGAAAATTTGTGAGTTCGTGATGCAGGAAAATAGAAGTTTGTAGGTACCCAAGAAAAGGTGGCTGGATTGCTATGTCTATATGGAAATCCATGAGATCTTCTTTGCATCCTTTCCTTTTGAACTATATGAGTGGATCACGAGGTTAGTCGACAACTAGGGAAGGTGTAAGCTCGACCAACTGATCTTGTGGACTCCAGAATTAGTGCGCACACTAGAGGCATCGGAATATAAGATCACGTGAGCTATGGACCATTGGCTTGACCAGATAATAAGGGGATTTATCACTGAGTTTGCAATAGACACGACCATGAGCTATAGAGAAGTAAAATGATGTTTTCTCAAGGGACCACGAGGTAAGTACATTAAATCTTTGAATACTTGGATTAAGCTGTTGTTATGTGAAAAGTGGGTTATCTTAATACATTAATGTTTGGAATGATGCGAAGCAGAAAGATCTACAAATGTAGCGAGGGATTAGGAAACAATCCATTAGTTTCACCTTCACTAGAGAGCAAGCAAGAGCTTGCTCAGGTCTCTCTGAGAAGTGTGGTTAGTTTGATAAGGCAGAGCATTTTGTAGTTACCACCCCCACCCATGCCACCACCGGCTTCACCTCCCTGACCTCCACCTCCACCACCCCCGCAATTCAGCATGGTGAGCGCGATCAAGCTACCCATATTCAGAGGAGTAGGGAATGAGGATCTGGACCAGTTTTGGTTCATGGCAAGAGCAGTATGGGAAGCACAAGGGGTCATGGATGACAACATTAAGAAGGATACATTGGTAAGTGCGCTACAGGATCATGTGTTAAGATGGTATATCAAGAACTCCAATGATCACCCAAATGCAGGAATAGTAGAGATCTAGAATGTGCTAAACAGAGAGTTTAGTCGACTGAAATCAGAGACACAGTCAATCATCAGATTTTAAAGAGATCATGATGCTTCTGGGCGAGGCCCCTTGGGATCTGGATCAGCCACTGAAGAGTGCAATTCACGAGGCTAATATGACGCTCGTGGATGCACAACATCACACCTAGTTTGTGGCATCTCTAACACCGCACCTGAAGATGGCGATGTCGCAACTTAAACTTTCTACCCAGGTCGAAGCGTTGGAAATGGAAATGAGGTTGCATGAGACACTGATACAAGATCCAGGGCTAGGAGTTTAACAAATCCACATGCAACTACAAAATCTCTTCCTGGAAATGTAGAGCTTGAAGCAAGATAGGGCACCATGGCCAAAGGTGCATGAGGAAGTATGGTGCATAAAATGCAAAGGCCAGGGCCATGACAAGGATCACTGTCTAGTATTCGCGAACTACTTAGTAGGAGGGGGGCCAATGCCATTGAGACTAGAGGCATATGCAGGGCCGAGTGTGACACATGCATTTATGGTGCACGATCTGTCAGATAGGAGTAAAGCACATGATGGATGATTGTCATTTGTTGCAGAAGTATACACAGACTCCCCAACAATTGTTTTGTAATTTCTGCAGGTCAGTAGGCCATGATGAGCATACTTATCACAACTACAAGTTAATGATGGATCAAACCCTAGCCTATTGGATGCAGACAAAAGCATGAGCCCTTGACCCAGCATTAGGAACAGAACGTGCAGGATTTCAGGGGCGAGGTCAAAGATGAGGAGGAATGGGGCCAGGAAGGGGCCACGGATAGTTAATTTGTTACAATTGTGGAGGATTGGGGCACTATGTCCACAATTTTACCAACCTGACAAGAGTATCCTATTCATACTGTGCTTGTTTTGATCATGAAATGGTAGATTGTCCTACATTGATCACATAGATGCGCGAAAAAGGGGTACTCCAGCCTCGTCTGACTCAGAATATCCAAATGATGAGGTATGAGCTGCGCAAGGAAGACCTAAATGTGAACATGATGCTCAAAAGCAGCATGACGACACAAGAGGATAAGGGGAAGTAGCCCGAGGAAGATACATGGGTTTGCAAGGCTCCTACAAAGGAACTTGAGTTTAACTTAAAACGTGCAAAGGAGACATTCATGGAAGCTAAGAAGAGTTTCGCGGAGGCCTCCACTTCAAGTAGTACGGATCAATCAGGGCCAGGGATGGATCCTTATATGCTTACTACCTTTTTGAAGACATGCATGAAACTGTTGCATGACAATAAGGTAGTTAAGGGACTACAGGAGTTGATCACCAGGTGTGCAGGGTCGGGAGAACCACACGTAATCTATAAATTTGGAAAGCATGCATTACACAACAGGAGGGAGATGATATTGATGGTGTGGATTGGCGAGTATGAAATGGATCAGGTAATCGTAGACCTAGGTTCAGACATGAATGTGTTACCAAAGTAGACATGGGAACACATGGGCAGGATTGTGTTGTAGTGGTCCACTTTCATTTACAAATGGTGAACCAACAGAAGATTTGGCCCATGTGGAGGTTGTAAGGAGTAACAATTGATATCGAAGGTGCGAGCACATAGATGGACTTTGAAGTAATAGAGATTGTCGATGACAACAATCCTTATCTCGCATTGCTAGGAATAGACTGGGCCACTGATATGAATGGAGTACCTAAAGAAGTGAAAGATGATATTTGAGAAAAATTCCCTTCGTGTAGTCGTTCCACTAGAGCCAACTGAAGGATCACACTACATTGAACTAGTGCATGATGATAAAAGCAACGATGAGCTAGACCGTATTTACTAGATAACTACCCGAGACCATGAGCGGGTGAACCTGACTACATATGGGAGAATCTCATGGGAGAACGATATTTCTTGTACTTTGGACTCAGATGAAGAAGTAGAATGCTGACAGAACCGATTGCATGAAATGACAATGCTCAATTGCAACATGATGATTAGATCATTGCATTGCATGATGACAGAAGCAAGGGAACTACCAACATATGATGGAGTAAAAGTGGTTGATGAATTGAAAGTGCAGTACCAGAACAACAACGGTACGGTGCGTTGGAATGGGTGTTACATGAAACACCTACACAATGGTGGAGTACACATCAGAAGACCATTGTAAGCTAGCACAAATGTAGGAAGTGGATGCACTTGCAGTTTGGAAACCCCAAGCATTGAACGATAGCCAGGAAGCTAGGGAAAAGGAGCTTGCATGCCCACTTGTGTCGATGGGTGCAAAAGTGTGCTGTGCAAGCACATCCCTGATTAAGGATCAAAAATCAGAACCCAACGCGGCAGCAGGAAAAGAGACATGAACAAAATTATTCCACGTCAGAGCATTCACAAAGCTATGTGGAATCATGGACATAGTTTACCAGGTAGAACGAATCGATTGGGACCTGCGTGTACCAGTAGTTCGATGGGCCTATAGGGCCATAAGCAAAAACCCAAGTGCGAAAATGACCCCAAAATTGATGAGAAGAGATGAAACCATAAGAGCAGAGAAGAATCCCCACCCCACAACTCCCACAGTTGGGACAGTACGCGAGGACCCATGTAAAGGAATTATGCAATTACAAGAAGCCATTCAGCAAGGGAACTTGAAACTTCGCGAACTCAACAAAGATTTGGTATGGCTAAGAAAGAAGAGAATGACATTAGACAAAGAAATAAGCAAACTAGAAACGAAAGTCGCACAAGCATGATATGCCAAAAAACTAAGCATGATGGGACAAGGTCTAGCCAACCGTACTACTGCATTAGAACAAGTTGTGACCCTGCTACCATGGTTGTGACTCCACCTTATTAGACAAAGTAAACAAGGGAGTGTACCATACAAAGAAGAGTGTGATGCACTGATAGGTGCAAGGGTAATTGAGGGGTGCTAGTGGCCCGAGCTAGCAGGAAAATTGAAGCCTCGCACCAGTGGTGCGACCACCTGACTATCTGTAGGAATCACAGTCTCAACGCTCCAAGCAGTTGAAAGAGAGCATAGGACTATAAAAAAGTCTATATGGGAGATGGACAAGATGAAGGTTGTGCATAGGATTGGGACGTCATAGGGGTCATGGCCACACATAAGGTGCTGCGCTACTACATGGGTAGGCTAAGAGATGACCGTTGGTGTCACTATTCATGACAAGAGGTCCAATTTAAGGCAAAAGGGAGTGGGGCATAGGAAATTAAGAAACGAATTAAGAACAAGATTTGGGACGATCTGCCACCAAGAAGGCATTAATGATGCAGAAGTGGGGGGAGGTTCAAATTCAAATTCAAAGGACACTATAAAACCCCCAGGGCCAGCTCCACGGCCACACTTGGTTGTTTGAGAATTGAGCAAGTATAGATGATTGAGTGCCACGTACTCTTACTATCCTCAAGTGTAGACACAATGACAGCTGCTAGAATAAGAGTGCAATTTTCCGAAGTTACCGCGGAGCCCCGTATGGCCCATGAGGAGCCTAGAAAGGTGGTAGCTACGCCAAAATTTCCAAAATCACCACTCATTCCATGACTGCAAAAATATAAGCAAACAATGGGGTTGGTTCGGGTATCACCAAGAAACCCACGGTTTGGCAAATTGTCAATGGTAGAGAAGGGAAAAGCTGTCACCATTGAAACAATGGAGGAGGAGGAATACTTATAGGCCCTGATCGACAAAATTGAAGCGCAAGATGATCAGGCGGAGGATGTCTCCCAAAACCATTCTATGACAATGTTACCTCCTTACATCACCCAATGGAAAGGGAAAGCCAAGGTGCCAAAGGACCCGGAGACCATGAAGAGTGTGCTCCAGACCCCGCTCCTCCATGATGACATAAGGTTTGAAGATCCACCATTAGGATGAGTACCTACTATGGAGTTCGAATATTAGGACCTCACGGATAGTGAGAAGTTCCCAGAGTTGGCTGTGGAGAAGTTAATAAAGTAGAAATGGTTTCGTGACATGGAGAAGACTGGGTTACTCCATCTGTGATGGATACCCCACTACCACCGTGCACCCATCACCATTTTTTTCATTAGGCAACTATTGTGCCTGGTGCATGATGGGTATCTCTGGCTGGAGGAGCTGGTCCCCATCATGGCCAATCTAATTCACTGAATTTATCGACTACCATTCAAAGGAAACAACCCCATGGCCATAGCACGAAAAAGCAATGGCTTGGCCCTCGCAGAAGCTATGAAGGCCAAGTATAAACTAGAAAAAAGAAAGCGGGGGTACACATAGCCACCCAGCTGCTAGTCAGGAAGCTAATGAGGAAATGCCACACCGATGAAGTACCAGCATCTGTGATTGCATTGGAGGATCAATGCATGGGGGGGTCCAGTTCAACTGGGCGCAGTTCCTATGTGACAAATTTTTGACGAACTGCAAAGGTAAGACCTTCCACTATGCGTTGTTTCTCTTATCCATCATATTTGTTGTAGGGGAGATGTCGGCGAACAACCGGTTTCCCACTACTGAGGGTGACCTGCCTAAAGCCACGAGGTACACCTTGCTCTGGGCTACAAATGACGTGAATAGGATTTGCAAGATAAATGTGTTATGGGTGTTCGTGGAGGTGAGAATATGAACCTAGATCAACCGCAAACCATGTTTGTCCCCTACAATTCATAATAGACTACAAAGTGTGGCAAAATTCAAGGCAGATATGCATAACCTGTATATCTGGGGGTGTAAGGATCCAACACGAAAATGGGTGAAGCTTCTATTAATTGAAACGGATGATATGATCTTTGCCATGATGAAGTCATGGCATCCGGAGTGGTGCACCCCCGACTTGGCGGAAATGGAGAAGATAGCAGGTCAGCAATGAAAAAAGGACACCAAGCTACACCTCACACAGCTGGCTGAGAGGATGCGCCACGAAAAAGAAGCAGCCACATGGTAGAAGGCGGTTGATGCAGTAGCCACAGCACAGACGTCAGAGACCACAACCGTGCCAACTAGAGAGGCCGAGGAAGGCCAAGAGATGTCCTCAGGGCAGCAGACCAGGGAATTTCATAGGGAAGAGGACCACATGGATTCGAGTACAACATCAGCACAAATCAAGTAGCTGTGCAACCTAGATAAAACAATCCGTAGGAAGAAAGGGAAAGCCACAAAGACATCCTTTGACCTGTTCACACTCATAGAAGGTGATCTATTGGATATCAGCAAAATGATTCGGGAAGTCGCAGAGGATACGCTCCACAGATTACAGATGGAGCAAAGTACTATGTTGGGGGTACTCAGCACGCAACTACAAGGTTTACAAGTACAACACCCCCAAATAGGTACAATGGCCCAATATGTCACATCAGGAACCATTGAGGCTGAATAGTCGCTGCACGCCCATATGGGTAACACCTTCCTCTTGCCCGAAGGCACGTTAGCAGTAGTGAGAGGGGATGACCAAGCTGTGATGAGTAGCATGAAAGGCATCAGCTTGAACTTGGTGACCCTGCTGCACGAAATACTATACCAGCTGCAGGATGGGGTCATCGTCGAACTCCACGCCCAGGAAGGTGGAGCGATCCAGGTCGTGCATGAGCAGAAAATAAACATGGACCAGCTCATCATCAAGAGGTATGAGTTGGTGTTTGAGGCTAGCAGATTGGAGTAGGTAGTAGAGGATGCATGTAGGAGCATTTTGGAGTTGGCTATGCCGGTAGATATATCAGTAGCAGAGCGGGTCCATAGATTGGCAACCGGCATTCGCGAGGGCCAGGAGGAAACGACAAAGGTTTAGTTGGAGTTGAACCTACAAATCACCGAGCTATGATTAAAGGCATAGCCCTCCACACCCCCAAAATTTAGAGAGCAACGTGCCCACGCTATCTAGATGGGGTTGGAACAAATTGGCCAGGCAACATAGGGGTGCACTGGAATGTTGGAGTAAGCACTAACCATACTTACGCACCTATAGGAAGACTTGAACCTACAATGCCTAGAGACAAAGGCGTGTGAGTTACAGCAAGAATATGACGGTGTCCAAGGCACCATCCACACAATTTCTCTTACTGAAAGACTCACTAGACTACAGTAGGTGTTGGGTAGCAAATCCCCCATTGCATGTTTTTGGGGCTTGAAGCCCAAATTTTGGTCAATTGTAATGTAAAGACCCTATGGAATGCAAGAGTGGAGTGTGAGAGTCTAGGGTTGTCCACCCTAAGATAATGTAATTTAATGTAAAGTGTGTCGGCCTACCCATGGTCCGCGGACCATGGGATTGTATCAATAGAGTGAGGTTCTAAGTGTAAAGTCAGTTTTGAGTGTTTTTGATAAGTAAGAAATAGATGCGAAGGTATGGTTAGGAGATAGAAGTGAATTTGAAGTGTATTGGGTCGCAATAGTAGGTAAAGGTTTTGTAGCTAATTGTGCAAAGGCCTAATAGAGTCCACAACTGAGTGCGAAGACCCCTGCAGCTGAGTGCAGAGTCGGGTTTGTAACTGAGCTTGAGTATTAATAAAGATAAGATTGATTTAGAATATTGTGCATCTTTTTGTAGATCTGTATTTCTATGTTCTAGTTATTCTTTATGCATTTGTATTATTTTCAAGTATGTGCACTAATCTAAAAGTTTAACAAGTAATAAGAATATCGAGTCTGCACAAACTAAGTTAAGCAATAATATAATAGTAAGGATCAGATCAGATTAGAATAATACCAAGGTGCGCACGAGTTTCAAAGAATAGGAAGCTACGCGGAGCAACGCAGAGCAACGCAATGCGTAGATTAGAATCGTGACCCTCCAGAACCCTCATAAAGACATCCCTAGGGTGTGAAAACTTGGTTCCATCACCCTCCCATACTACTTCGGGTGAGACCTCAGTCCAAGCTCCACACACTATTGCCGAAAGAGTGAGTAGTATCTAGATTTTCTTGGCTAAACTCACTACTGAACCTTGGTTAGGTCCCACGTAGCCAACAATAGACAAGGGAATTGAGGGATCGATTAGACATTTCACACCAAAAGGAAGCCCTACTTAAAGCATGCATCCAACCATGGATTGATGAAGCATTCATAGTCACAATTACCATTGAAGGGAAGCTGGCACAGATGCAGGAAATATATACAGTTGGACAGGAATGTGACCTTGCTCACAAAAGTTTAGAGATATGCATGCAACAATTATGACAGGCAGCGGAATAGTGTGCTACAGACACCCAAGCTGCGCGAGACTTGCTGCATGGACTTTGAGCAAAGATCGTTGCACTAACATAGTGACTCAGGATGAGTCATGATGATTGTGTTGGGGGCATGTTGGGAATCGAATCCCCCTATAGCATGTTTTAGGGCTTGAAGCCTGAATTTTGGTCAAGTGTAATGTAAAGACCTCATGAAATGCAGGTGCGGAGTGTAAGACTCTAGGGTTGTCTGCTCTAAAAGAATGTAATTTAATGTATGATATGTCGGCCTACCCATGGTCCATAAACCATGGGATTGTATAAATAGAGCAAGGCTCTAAGTGAAAAGTTAGTCTAAGTTTTTGATAAGTAATAGACAAATGTAAGGGCATGGTTAGAGGATAGAAGTGAATCTAAAGTGTATTGGATGGTAGTTGTAGGTAGAGGCTCTGCAGCTAAGTGCATAGAGGCATAGTAGAGTCCGCAACTGAGTGCGCGGACCCCTGTAGCTGAGTACATAGGGCAGAGTCAGGCCTGGAACTGAATTTGAGTATTAATAAAGGGAAGAGTGATTCAGAATATTGTGCTTGTATTTGTAGATCTATATTTCTGTGTTCTAGTTATCTTTATGCATTTATATTATTTTCAAATACTTGCACTAATATGGCAATCGAATAAGTAATAATAATATTGGGCCTGCAAAAAATAAGTAAGCACTAACATAATAGCACAGTAAGGATCAGATTGGAGTAATACGAAGGTGAACACAGGTTGCGAAGAATAGCAAGCTGCACGGAGTAGCGCAACATGCAGTTTAGGATTGTGAACCTCTAGGACCCTCATCAATACATCCTTAGGGTGTGGAAACCTGGTTCCAACACCCTTCCATACAACTTCGGGTGAGACCTCAATCCGTGCTCTGTGGACTATTGCCGAAAGGGCCAGTAGTACTGGGATTTGCTTGGCTAAACTCACTATTGAACCTAGGTTAGGCCACATGTAGCCAACACTAGCACTATCACAGTGGGACTAGATGAAATTGGCAGTGAAGTGCGAGATTGCACCAACATGTTGGAAGAATCAGTTGAGGTCCTCACAAATCTGTAGGAGGATCCCAACATCTAGTGCTTAGAGATAGAGGCGTGAGAACTCCAACAGCAGTATGACAACATCAAAGGAATTACATAGATGGTGGCCCTCACTTAGTTGATCACGTGGATGCAATAGGCTAAAGCGCTGAAAGAATAGGTGGACGTGACATGACACAAGGAAGTAGTCCTGAAGGCATGCGTTCAGCCTTGGATCGACAAGGCCTTAACAATCACAGCAAAAATTGAAGGAAAGCTCACACAAATGCAGGGGATGCATGCACTAATGCAGAGAAGCACTTCTGACATAGAGTTCTCAGAACAATGTATGGAGCAGATCTAGCAAGTAGTAGCTCAGAGTGTTGCTGACCTTGTCGCAGTTCGAGAATAGTTGGAGGGACTTTGCATAAAGACATCCGCGCTGAAAGAGTGAATTGAGGGTGAGTCATGATGTTTGTGTTGGGGGCATGTTGGCCATGGAATCCCCCCCAATGCATGTTTTGGGGCTTAATGCCCATGTTTTGAGTCATAGGGTTGTCCACCCTAGTTTTTGTAATATAATGTCGGTTGTGTTATCACTCAGAATTTTCCCTAGAAGTTATCAGAAGAAGGAAAATACCGAGGTAACTACAAACCAATCTTTTAAGTATAGGCTTTAGCCAACCTATGACTCAGAGAGGGCTCTCTCTATATGTTTTAGCTTTGTTTGCAGGATTTTAGGCTAGTTCTTAATGTTCATTGGGGTTTTCGTTTTTAATTGGAAATTGGATGGTGGAATCCTTGAATAGATGGATAGAATGAAATCTTTGGCTATTGGGCTATGGAGTCAAAGAAGGGCAGTAGAATTGAGATTAAATCATTAAAGGGAGTGTTCAATTGGCAAGCTACTAGAGTGAATCATAAATTTTTAGGTCAAATGGGTGAAATGATCTTAACTAGGGTGAGAGAGCACTTAAGAATCCTCAAATCGGGATTAAAATGAGGAATAGAGGATGATCATGAGCAAAGCGTAGTTAAGAATCCTTTACTATATACCAGAGGGGAACTACCTGAACTAAGGAGCAATTCCTTAACTTAGATAATTTAGTGGAAAACATAAAAAATGCATAATAGTTAAAAGAGAGTGGAATGAAGCAAGTTCTGAGATATGATTCCATATCATAGCATTTAGATTTCAGATACATTTAAGATTATGGAAAAATTTAAAGGAAAGTGACAACACAAAACAAGATACTTGTCTATATTTCACACTACACATGAATCTAATGAAATGTCTTTGCATTTATTCAATAATCCAGCTTGCTGGTCCAACAATGATACAATAGTTTATGGACTTTGGCCAAGAAAACTATAGAAATGTCTAAGATTCCACCCTACATACTTCGAATTGTGAAGTATTTATACAAAAAAAATTATTACAAAATATCTCAAAACAACTTGAGATTTAATCTAGGAAATACAAATATCTTCTTGCAAGAAGATAGAGAAAGCTAATGAACTATCTCATGCTGTCCCTTTTATTTTGGTTGTGCTGGCCTTTATTGTTCAAGTGTAGCCCTATATGATGGCTTTCAATTGTGGAGTTTCACACTGGAGTCTTCTTTACTTTCATCTTTCAACTGATACTCTTTAACTCTGATACTCTTTGACCCTGTTGCCCTGTTTTCACTTGTTGGCATGGCTGCCTCCATTTTTACTGTGCAATAACTTTCTGCTATAAATTTATCACAGTAAATCTGTCATTTTTCTCCCACCATTCTACATCTGGTAATTTCAAATTCACCATTCTCCTATAGGTTTCATCAGCTTTAGTATACTTTGAAAAATTGGGCTTGGTGAGGAACAAATGTTTTACCTCATGCTCAAGGAAAAACAAGTTCTCAAAGGTGTCATATAACACTTTGCCTGTTGGCAGGGCTTTAATGGATGAAGAACTAGCTTGTTCCTTAGCCAATTTTCTTAGTCTATCACCGTAGTCCAGCTATGTCATGAGTTTTTCATTGATGACCATAGGACTGGGCAGACCTTTCTCCCTAAAAATCTGGAACTTAGCCATGAACCTGTCAATGGCTACCTGCATATTGTGGCACTTTTCTTCCAAATTAAGCATAAGGTTTCTTTTATAAAGAACCTTCCTTATTTCTAAAATGGTAGCAGTCCTATCTTCTATATTTAGCTCTTGGAGCTCATATCTGTTATTGTTGTTGAGGAAGTGGATGAGTCTATTTGCATCCTCTAGCTTATTTCCCATCCCTTCTTTTAGTTTCTGGATAGCTTCTGTAGCTATCTTTAACAACTCTGTTTGTTCAAAAATAACTTAGATTGATGGCCAAATATCATTGACAGAGTCAATGATATTGGCCCACAACATTTCCTTGGTTTTTCCAAGTGGTTTCTCCAGTGTCAAATCCTTCTTTAGGATTTTGATTCTCTCACCCATTTTATGGGCCTTTTGTGCTTCTTCTTTCTGCTTCAGTTGGGCAAGTTTGTAGTCTGTTTCCAAACTTGCAACCTTTTCTCTTAACTTGTTCATTTTAGTAGCCCAGATAGACATCTCTTCCATGGCTTTGACAAGTTCTTCTTCTTCTCTATTGATGCACTTGCTACTGATGTAGACTCTATTGTTATTGGCAAGGTTGTTACAAGTGGAGTTGTAGGTGGCAAAGATGCTGCTAG
>Ga0181466_1000520_pt1 | contig 14376 bp, 15 predicted proteins | sample InSIn4gowninarea_FD_119078 | JGI IMG/M metagenome (GOLD analysis project Ga0181466, IMG submission 119078) | Clean room microbial communities from NASA Spacecraft Assembly Facility at Jet Propulsion Laboratory, Pasadena, California, USA -... ... | reverse complement strand
CCTCGAAGTCGGCCAAATCAACACCCTCTCAGTCTCAATCCACCACTCCCGAACATGAGATTTCTCGAGATCCCTCATATGAACCCCATACACCCTCCAGCCCTGGCATGGGCCAATTCACAGTCCATGACATGCAGCTTCTCAGGGCCTTCATGACCACGACCGCCCCCGCTCTCTCTGAGCACAAAGAAGTTGGGAGAATGATGTCAACTTTTGGGATCGATTTAGCCATGGAATCAGGGCACGAGTACCTTCTGCACCAAGTACTATGTATCACGGCTCTCCATATGGCGACGCTTCAAGAATCCACTAACTCACATGCCTTTTCCGCCCTCATAGAGGCCGCCCACCACCATTCAGATACCTCAATGTCTAGCTTCCGGCAGAATGTCACTTCGATTGGAAGTCACAACGCACTTCACGTCTTCCTCTACACAGCTTTCGTTTCTATTGCGATCTGGGCACGAACAAATCCTATGCTCCGGCAGTACAATGAAGACCTCGATGACGGCTTCATGCGATTGACTAGTAGTCAATGGATGCGCACGGCACGAGGTACAAAAAGTCTTCTTGGTGAATCTGGCAAGAACGTTGGTCACTGGGTCATGGGATCACCATTAGAGATCCTCCTACCTTATCGAGGTTGTTTTGACCCTCCGATACTAGCTCAAGACCTTTGGGCACAAGCTTATCAACAACGTCTCATAGAGCTCTCCAGCTTGTTTGATGGCAGAGATGACCGTGTTAGCAAGGCCTGTCTCTCAGCTATAAAGTATCTCGACGAGTGTCTACGCCAAACAGCTTTCACCGCGGAAATGATGCTAAATGGTAAGAGCTTCACACACCCGGAGGTCGATATTGAGAGTCTACGATTGACTCCAAGACCGACGTCGTTTTGTATGGCATGGATTTTTCATCTAAGCACTGACTACCTGGATCTACTCGACGAAGGAAGCTCCGAGGCGATCTTGCTGCTGGCACATTATGGTGTCCTCGTGCATCGGGTGCCAGAGATCTGGACCATATGTGGATATGGGAGAGCTGTTGTTGAGTCTTGTGGAAGGCACTTCGAACTGGTAGGAGAGGAGGCTTGGTTGGCGTGGATGAAATGGCCCCATGAGGCTATCAGACGATTGGATGAGGAGAGGAATGGAACGACGGTGGTCTTCTAAGAAGGTCGGGACTACGTCGAGCAGTCAGAGGCACCAGTCATGTTTGGGGTGAGATCAGTAAAAACAGCCTAGGATCGCACAGGGAGCCACAATGCTGGAGCTCAGTCATACTGTCGAGCTCACTTCGGCAACAAGAGACGCAAGCGAGATACTGTTCGCTAAAGTCGGGAAGAGCTGCAGGTATAGGACTGTGAATTGGCCCATGCCAGGGCTGGAGGGTGTATGGGGTTCATATGAGGGATCTCGAGAAATCTCATGTTCGGGAGTGGTGGATTGAGACTGAGAGGGTGTTGATTTGGCCGACTTCGAGGGGTTGGCGTAGACACATTCTACATGTTTTTCTGCGCATCTTGAGCAGCCCCCAGGTTCTTCGGGACACTAGACTAGTTAGAATATGTTTATGATGATCTCATATCAATCTGTTTCGAGAAAGTGTCATGGAGTGCGAGTGGTGCTGCTTCTCAGAAGTGATATAGTCTTCCCAGGGTCATCGAAAGCCGTAGGAAATGGAGATATTTTCAATGTAGCAGCTAGAGGGTGATCCAAGCTGGTGTCAAGGTAGTCCTGCAAGTCGTAGAACGATTGATGCGAACGCAAGACTGCCGGGAAGCCACGACGTCCACCAAGAGTGGCAAAGGGCGCCTTGCAAAGAGAGAGTACTAAGCTTACCTTGTACCTATATCTCTTGCACCGGACGCAGCCCTTTTTTGACTTGGTATGGGTCCGTCTACGCTTGACCTCTTTGACGGGTGCTTCGGTGGGAGCGATTGGCAGGCTCAAGTGAGCAGTAGTATCAGCCATTCTGATAGGCATGCTTCATCACTGGAATGCAACCGGCAGCGTGTCTCGTACTCATAGATCAAGACTTGTGTGATGAACGAGGCCACGCATCACGATTGGGCTGTGATGTGATATTGAGACGAGATGGTCCGAAATTGTAAGGATAACCCAAGTGGCAGAAAGGGGTCAAAATTCGGAAATTCCTTTCTGGCTCCAAGAGGAAGGTGCTCGCGGGACCTGCGAGGCTTAGCAGACGGTTCTTTGCGTATCACGTATAGTATAACCATCTCGGCAGTCAGTATCAAGTTTACGCTGTACGCTGTACGCTGCTTTACGCTTCGCTTGTGCTGTTGCTGCTGAGCAGCACTTCAAGAGAATAAATACAATAAGATGCCCTCTTCATCTTCTCTGTCGTCTTCATCCTCTCCTCATACTTCAACACTACTACTACCACTTCTGCTCTCACATCAGAATCAAGGACCTCCCGTTCGTTGACTCGTCCTCACCTCCTTCCACATAATCAGAGCGACAACAGCATACCACCCAACATGTCCGACTTCCCCTTCGAGAACTTCCCTGCTCTTCTTCCAACCATTGTTGCACGCTTCTCTGAAAATGCAACCAACCACCCGGACATCAACGACCCTAATGCCTGGGTACCATACCGCTATGTGCCATCCAAGGTGGCTGCTGTCATCTTTGTGATCTGCTTTCTCCTCACAACAGGAGTCCATTGCTGGCAGATGTACAAGTTCAAGTCGTGGTTCTTTGTCCCCTTCGTCCTCGGTGGATTCAGTAAGTACACTACGACTATATCTTTGATGTTGATACTGACTCGAACCAGTGGAATTTATTGGCTACATTGGTCGTATCATATCAGCGAAAGACATCTGGGTATTGGGACCATTCATCAGTATGTACTTATTGCGAAGAGGTTAGACAAGCTCTGATACTGACTCGTCTTCAGTGCAATCAGTCTTGCTACTCGTCGCACCGGCTTTCTTTGCTGCCACCATCTATATGACTTTGCGACGTATTGTCATCTTGACGGATGGAGAGGTCTACTGCTTCTTGCCCTCACGCTGGATCAGCCGTGAGTCTTTACCTTTGGCCATTAGACTGCTTTGAAAAGCTAACACGTTCCAGGTATCTTCGTCATCGGCGACGTCTTCTCGTTCCTAGTTCAGTCTTCCGGTGCTGGAATGCAAGCTTCCGGCCAGGCAAGCCTAGGCAACACCTTGATCATGGCTGGAGTAAGTTACCAACGACACTATCTTGGAGCACTCACTAACGTTTGTAGCTCGGACTCCAAGTCGCCTTCTTCGCCTTCTTCATGGCTAGTAGCATCACCTTCCACATCCGAGCCGGCAGATTCATACCGTCTATCGTTCCCGGCACCAACATCAACTGGCCCAAGTTCATGTATGCCTTGTACGGCGTGTCCGTCCTGATCCTCATTCGATCTCTCTTTCGCTTGATCGAGTATGGTCAAGGAAATGCAGGGTAAGACTTGACTTTACAATATCAACACAGTGATGCTAATTTTCTTTTGCAGGAGCCTTCTTCGTCATGAGTACTGGCTGTACATCTTTGACGCTCTTCTTATGTTCCTCGTTATGATCATCATCAACATGATTCATCCTGGCGTCATCAAGCAAGACCTCAAGCACAAGCAAGGAGGTGGCCGTGGTGGAAGTCCTGATGTTGAGGCTCTTGACATGAATGTCAGACAGAAGCGGTAGAGAGTGATTCTCTTCGAGGGCCTGTGCAAGACTTGAGAGCACAAGCGAAAAGAAGAAGGACTCGGCAAAGTGATAATGAAAACACCTTTTACGACGAATGATGGAGTATGAAAACAGGATGATGGGGGAGACATCGGGATGGGGCAATGATTGAATCTCGGTATGGGCAGATGACATGGTATCATAGATTATAGCAGCATGATAGAGGTGTATACATGATGTTTTGGTGACTTAGACTAGCAAATTGAATCCACCCCTTTCTCCCCACAAACGAGATCAGACGAAAGTCGTCGGATCTGCCTCCTGTTACGCAATGCTGCCAACTTTCCAACATCGACACCTCCAAAGTCAATTCCACTTGCTAAGCATCATGGCTCGGTACTTGCATTCCTACACCTGGAGAATATCCCTGCCTGTAACAACCGCGTCTTTACATCCACCTTGACCTCTCGACTCGCCACCTCGAACCCAACCACCACCCAATCCACCATAAAAACCACCACAACAATGCCTAAGCCCAAACGCAAAGGTCCCAAATGGGAAGACGTCGACCAATCCCGCTCCATCACCGCCATGCCTGCGCCCCTAATCGAAGACCCCATCCCACTAGACTGGGACACCCGCCAACCACTAAGCTGGGATCCTGCTGAGCCCCTCTCTTGGAACAGAGAACAACCTGCTGGAGGAGGAGACTCAGGCCTAATCAAGGACTCAATACCTCTAAGCTGGGATGTATCGAATCCTCTGAGCTGGAATCAGCAATACCCCGAAGGCGGAGGAGATAGTGGGATGATCAAGGATTCGATACCCTTGAGCTGGGATGTTGCGAAGCCTTTTAGTTGGTGAGTAGGCCAGATGGATGACACGAAGGAGGACGAGGCTAATGGCAAACCAGGTATGAGGAATACCCTGGTGGCGGCGGCAGCAGCGGCTTCATCGAAGATTCCATCCCTCTCAGCTGGGACGTCGCCAACCCCCTAAGTTGGAACGTGCTGCACCCCGAAGGCGGCGGTGATAGCGGTTTCATCAAAGACTCAATCCCTCTAAGGTAAGACCCATCACACCCTCTCCATCACTCAAAGCTCACGCTGCACCCAGCTGGGACGTCGCCAAACCCCTCTCCTGGTACCTCGACTCGCCCGAAGGCGGCGGCGATTCGGGCCTGATCAAGGAATCAATCCCCCTCTCCTGGGATGTCAAGAACATGTTGAGCTGGGACCCTGACTCCAAGAAGGGTAAAGAGCTGAAACAAGACCGGATCCAACAAGCCGAGGCCCGCGGCATGGACGTCGAAGCCGAGAAGAAGCGTCTCAAGAAAACGCTAAAGGAGCGTGCGGATGTGCTGGGCAATCCTATTGATTGGGACGACCCGAAGAGGAAGAAGTGGCTTAAGGAAAAAAGGTGGAAGGAGGCAGAGGCGAGGGGAGTGGATGTGCATGCTGAGTTGGCGAGGATCAAGGAGAGTAACAAGAGGGCGGAGAAGGTGTTGGGGAATCCGATTGATTGGAGTGAGCCGAAGAGGCAGAAGGCGTTGAGGGAGAAGAGGCTTGAGGAGGGGAAGAAGAGGTTGGGGGAGGATCATCCAAGGGTGCAGGAGGCGATTCATGGGAGGAAGGATACGGGGATGTAGTGGTGTTTTGTAGATATGCAACACCTACGCGCCGGTCATGTGATTGCTGCTTGCCTAGCTATATGTATTCGTCTCACGAGTGACCAGTAAACATAATATTCGTCCCATAACTAGAAAATATAATATCGACATCGCCGACCAAGACAGAAGATTGCCTCACCAATACAGCGACCCAAACACATAAATAGCGTCCGCAAGCTCACCACCTCGACACTCTACCTCACACTCCTCCTAGTAACCTTAACACTCGCATCCATAGGCGGCAAACTCGTACTCGCCATCCACTGATTCTGCGGCCTAGTCTCCAAATGCTCAATATCATAGTTCATCACCACATACGCCAGCAGCATCTTCAGCTCGTGGTTCACGAAGAAACGGCCGGGACTAGAAGGGCATCGCGTTAGCATGATCCAAAGATAGAAAGGGAGAAACAAGTGTAGAAGAAGAAGAAGAAGAAGAGGAACAAGAAGCGGGGAAGGAAGAGAGCTGTGGAGAGGAAGGGGGAAAATGTAGAAAGAAAACGGAAAAGACGGAACAGGGATCTGGGGAAAAGAAGAAAGAAAAAACTAACCAAGCATGTCTCCCATGTCCAAAAGGCAGAAACGTATCACTCGTTGTAATGAGTCCAGCACTCTTCAGCCTCAGCCTCTCTTTGTAATCTTTCTCCTCCTCTTCTTCTCCTTTGCCCTCACCGCCCTCCCTGCTCACAGCAGCCTCCTCTTCCATCGCTTCCCTCTCCCTCGAGAAGCGGAATGCATCGTAAGTGTTTGCATTCGGATAGACCTCCTCGTCATGATGCACGCCGTGCGCGTCCACGCTGATGAAACTGCCCTCTGGTGCAGTCCACCCTTCCGCCTCGTTCCTGAGCCCGTTCTTCTGGATGATCTTGCGGAAGATACCGCGGGCTGCGAAGTTGCTGTAGCGCAGACTCTCCCTGATCGCGCTGTCTGTGCGGATCATGGAGTTGATGGCTGCTTTATCCCAGACGCCACCGCACGAGGCGTAGACTGTCTCCGCTTCCTCCCTGAGACCCGCGAGAACGCTGGGGTCGGCGGACGCAATATCGAGCATGATATTGGTGAGCGCCATCGTCGTCGTATGGATAGCGGCGAAGTTGATCGGCATGAGCCGCCGCGCGATCTTGTCGGGCTGTAGCTCATCCTCGTTGTTCTCCGCCACGGCGAGCTTGATGTGCCAGGTCATGTAGTCGTTTGTCACGTCTTTCTTGTCGAGGATGTCAGCGAGACGCTGCTTGATTACGGGGATGGTCAAGGTCTTCACGCGAGCGTAGTGCCGGTTGTTGGGGATCGAGAAGAGGCGGCCGAAGAGGGGGTGCATGAGGGAGGGAATGAATGTTAGGAGGGTCATGCAGCGGATTACGGACTCGGCGAAACCGATCATGTCTTTTAGGTATGCTTCGTTGCGGCAGAGAGGGAGGCCAACAAAGAGTCTGTTGCTGGCGCGGGCGATGATTTGCATCATTTCGGGCCATAAAGTTATGCTCTTGGTTTCGCTGGGGACAGTGCCAAAGATCGCGTCAATGGCGGATTGAAGCTCGTCCCATATCTCGGGCATAACAGCGCCGAGATTGCGGTACATAGACCTGTGCAGGACTTTTTCGTGAAACATTGTTTGAAGAAGTGTCGGGTCGGTGAAGTTGTAGGAGCCGGCTAATTGATCGTAGTGAGCTTCTGCGACTGAGACGACAGAATCGGGTTTGTCGAGTAGCCATTTCATTTGGGAGCGTGGACTTTGATGCTGTTAGCTAGATTGTAAACTTGACTGTAGGCGTATATACATGACGATTTCAGGACGTCCAGAGAACTCTGGATGGATGTAAGAAATTCCCCTTTTCGAATACTAAACAGCTTTGTTAGCTCTTCTTTTGACATTACAGATATCAAGACTCACCACTCGATATCCCTTGACGATCCAATGCTTCGCCTGATACAAACTCGCCCATGCCGCTCGCGTCTCCGCTAGAGGTCCCCACGACTTTGGCTTGTATATCCATGGTAGTTCATAGGGCACAGTCGGAGGCGTAAGTAGATAATAGGCGAAGAACAGACCGATGATGATGAGGGTCTGTAGTATCGCTGGATGGGCTTCACCGAACGCGATGACCGCGTCCATCACGGGGTTGGGTGGCGGCGGATTTGCGATGTTCATCGTGGTAGTTCTGCCGTGTTGTTTGTGGCAAGAGACAAGAGATGTGGTAGTGTTGCTTTGCGATTGTCACGACTTCACAATTTCACGACTTTTGACGCGTCTTTCTGGTTATCGATCGCTGATATCACTAGACGGACGAAGCAATCCAAGAGAGGCTCGAAGAGAGGTGTTCGTGTTGACAAGTAAGCCCATTTTAGCCGGATGCCTTACGGTCCAGGTTCAAGAATTCGCGTGTGGCGAGACAACACCCATTTTCGGCCTTCAACTCAAAGTCGAATGAGGACGAGCATAGCACCCTATATCCCTGCGTTCTCATCAATATGTTCTCGAGAACTCTGCTGCTGGTTGAAAGACTCGAATTTTCCACGAACAGGCTCACACTCCCAAGCATTGCCTGCAGAAATCGTCATATTTGCAACACTTCTCTCACATCAAGATAAGCCTTCTGCTCTGAGCACGACCTTCTTGGGAGTCTATGCACGCTCTACCGACAACTCCCATGCACTCCCCTTGATATAGTACCGTATCCAGTCCAAGTCTACATGTACACATCTAGCGCCAGGCACTTCATCAGTCGTCCGCCCTGTCTATTTTGGCTTCTTGGAAGAGCTTGAGCTCTTAAGGGAGGAAGCCTTGACTTTGCTGGCCGCCTTTGCCAAAGTCTTGCCAGCTGCAGTCTGGGTTGAAACCTTTTGCTTAGCTGCCTTCGCGGCCGCCGCGCGCAGCATAGAAGAAAGCGTGCTACTCGAAAAGCGGTAAAGACGATGCCGATATGCCTGCAGCTAGCCGCTGACAGAAAGTACTTTCGGTCAGGATATCTGGGCGGGTCGTCGAGCACTAGCGTTGCAGAGTGTGAAACAGCGGTGAAGTGGAGATGCTTGTGCACTCACGTATGGACGGACTTTTTGAGTCTGAAAACATGCCATGACGACCCGCCATATCGATGGGCTGCTGGCAAAGTGTCACAGCTATCTCGCACGACGTCTTTCGTGGAGCTGTGGCTGGAGATTTGACTCGAGCTTGGATGTCTGGCTTGTGTAAAGCACGGGATACTCACCTCCGTCGGCCGTGCCTCCTTGTTCGCTTGGTACCGTACATGCAGCAGGCTCGGTGGCCTGGAGTACCTAACCTTCGATTTGCACAGGAAAATCGTGGTCGTCCTTCGCCTGTCTTGGTAACCATCGTCGCATACACCAGCTTTGGACGAATGTTCTACATTCCGAGTGGTACTGCCATTGGCAGCTTGACCAACCTGTTAAGTGAGTGTGTTATATCGCCTGGGCCGGAAGCATGTCCAGAGCAGCACAACGAGGCATGGTACACAACGTCCCAAGGTTTCTTTGTTCAAATTGAGTGTAGCTCGGGCCGCTGTCACATAATGTATATCGCAGACTTCACCGGCTCTGGTTTGGCAGCGGCACTCAGCCGATCGGAGTAATCGATTCCACAATGACATCTTGCACGACGCTTGACGAACATGGCTCTAGCGCTGACAGTGGACGCGTTGTAATATTGACAACATAGTATCAGTGTTTGTTTACAGAGTGTTCGCGTGTAGTATATGCGTCTAAGTATTGACACTGTTCACCCTGACAAAAACAAAGCTGCACAATGTCACCTTCATTGCTTTGTTCACATTCACCTAAGTATTCATTCACCATGGAAGGTCACAATTTCACAACAGATTTTATTCCGTACTTAGAAACAGCCAGTTCACACTATTGTCGATACTCTTCACACAACACTGTAGTCTTTTACAGCATCTGAACTCAGCAATATCAACAAGTTCGAACCCAACCAGTAAGCACTACGACTCCCAAACCCCTGTTCCAACCAGCTTACCTCAACCAGCATCCCTCAACCCAAGATGTCGTACCACCGCGGCAACATTCCAGTCCATCGCGGCATGAACTATCACACTCAAGAAGACGGCGCCGGCCCCTCTGACTCCGCTATGCGCAAGGCAGCTGAGAAGGCAGCCATGAAGAAGAAGGAAGCCGAGAAGGCTGCACGCAAGGATGCCGAGAAACGCGAGAAGGAAAGATTGGCTAAGGAGAAGGCGAAGGCGGCTGGGAAGAAGAAGTCTGGTAGCAGTGGTGGAGGTGGAAGCTCTGGTGGCTGGTTCAGCAAGTAGATGGCTTTGTGTGTCATGTCTGGGTTGATGAAGAGTCAGAGTCAGAGTAATGTCGTGGTGGTTTGTATGAGGATGGAACTGAAAGAGAAGTGATGGGCAGAGAGTGATCAAGGCAGGCAAGGGGCTTGGAAGGACAATCTCCCTCAATTCCTTCATGGATGTGTGAGACACCAGTTACCGGGGGCACGAACCTGAAGTATGTGTAACAAAACAGCTTAGTTGACATGGTACAGCTGAAACAATAAAAGCCATAGAAACACATCACACGTCGGATGTGACCCAATTTCTGCTGCTCCGGCTTTTCGCGAACACTGAATTCTCCGGAACATGGCCAGTTGCAGACGCCCCTGTACTACAGGCCACTCTTGTGTCGAGGTTCTTATAGCTCGTCCTACTGCACTTTCTCGCATTTTTCAAGAACGATAGAACTGTACTGCAAATCATCAGACGCATTAGGCTCACTCATTCATCTCTACACATCTTTCAAGCTTTATAGACAGCAACAATGCCAGCGACCAACCGCCAGCCTGCCACTCGGATCGCAACATTCGATTTCAGATCCGTGTTCTCAATGAACCCACCAACTCCTGGCTTTCCTCTTCGAACCCCAGGCACCGCTCAAACATTTCAGTCCGTCAACTACGGGCTTCCTACGCCATCAATAGGGTCTACATTTGTCGAGGTAGACGGCGACGGTGTAATGATGGAGACAGATGAACAATTTACGCTCGCAGATTGGGAGCAATTGTTGATCCGATGGCGCCAGGACGCACTGGAACTTGTCGCGAACGGCGGCTCGAGACATCGAACCGCGGAGGCCGACGCGTTCGTCAGACTCGCGGAGAGGAATGTCAGGACTTTGAGAGAGGAGGCCGCATTTGCTGAAAGGCATGAAGAGTGGCAGAGGCAAGAGCGCGAGCGAGAGCAGCAAGAGCAGGCAGACCAGTTAAGCTGGGTGTCAGGAGTTACCGTGGAAGCGGGTCCAGTACAGGTTGTGCAAGGCGTCGAAGAGGCGGCACAGACGCCGAGTGTGGTGGTTGATCATGCTCCGACAGCCTGATCAGGACGGGGAATGTGGTGGCATGCTGCAGCAGACCTTGCAGATCACTCAGGCGGTGTAGCGAACTGATCTTCTATGTGTCGGAGTCTGAGTGTAGTCGCTTGTACTGCCTACATCAGGGAATCTAGTAGCTGCATCTATTGGTGGCTTGCACTTTGTCACATTGTCGATAATTCCATTTATTGATCGTGACCCATAAAACGAAATCGTTCCGGAGACTCTGTGATTTGTGTACGACCACTTGAGGTCTGGTGATGTCTATCAGCAGAGCTTCTCCGAATGAAGTCCGCTGTGACCAGTATCATGCTGAAATTTACCTATATTAGGAGACACCCAGTTGTCTTGCTTCCCACGCAACCCTCAATTGGCCATCACCAACTAACTGTATTTAAGGCATCAACCTGGCGCCATCCCATTTACGTTAGTTGTGAAAGATCATACCATATCCTCAATCTCTCCCTTTCCTCAACGCCCGAGCGAGCAAAACGATGGTACGCAGATGGGTTCCGACTAGCTCATTGTGCTCCTCCCACCCCAAGGAGGCGGTACAATCAACCGAAATCACAGAATCTTCGCAACTTGCACTGCGAAGGATCCCAGCTGTTCCGCTGGCTCAATTTCACGAGTTTGCAAAGTCAGAAATCCTGCCTGCGAACAGGAAATCGGCCAATACCAAGGTGCAATTCATTGTTGGGGCTGAGGAACCTGGCTCCATGCCTGAATCAGAATCATCAGGCATTCAGTCCATGTACGACTTGAAAGACATCTGGCGAATCGCCATCTACCTGGACGAAAATCGACTGATCACAAACTTCCAGGAAGTAATGCTTGACGAAGGTGACCTGGAGGGCTATATCGTCGCAGGTATGATCGTGGAGAGGGGACTGTTCGAGAGATTCACAAAAAAGACCAAAGAAATGCTCGTCCTGGGGTATCCTCGTGAAGAGGTTGATGTCTACATGAAGCGAGCTAGAAGGGCTGAGGAGAGGATGATTGATTGGGAAGGCTTGAGACTGCAGTGTCGGAAGTTGAAGGTTCCCAACGAGTAATCTTGATGGTGGGAGGTTGATCGTCTCGAATGGAAATTAACCCAGCTTGGTATATTACTAACGAACTCTCGTTGTGTTTCGAGGATTTTGCTTCTTTAGCTTTCTTAGTAGTTCGACAATAATGTAATCATTTCAATGCTGGAAAGTCGACTAAGTTGCTAGAGAACTGGCAACCCTTGAAAATACTGTGTGATACATCGGGGCAGAGGAGTCGAAGATTGGTTGAGCCAAAATGAAGCATCTGTCATGACTAACGCGGGTAATGTTGATGAAACACCAGGTCTGACACAATCTTGAAATATCGTCTTACTTGCAATATATTTGACCATGCTCCTGACTGATGCCGTTGTGTTTTACATCCAATATGATGTCTCACATATATTGTATCCTCTTAATGCTCGTTCCGAACCCTCTTAGCGCCAGACGAGATCAAAGAATAATGAAGGATGACTGCGTGTCGATTCTGTCCCACCAAAACAAGTTTTGCAATGTTTCCGGAACTTCGACGTGCCTATTGTGTCACCAGTCCTGCCGTGCGTTCTCCACACCTCCGACGAGAAGTCCATCACCCTGCCAGGATATCGAACCAGTCGGTAGCCACGAAGGAGATGAGGCACTACAATTCCCCTCTTCCTGGAGTATCCATGCCCAAGTCGCCTCGAGAGCGTGTCAATCGATGCTGGCCTATAGTGTGATGCCTGCAAAACTTATACAGCTCCCAGATGCAGTCATGGATCATGAGACGTGATACTGTGCTGATCATCTCTCAACAAGCTTAGCGATGGACCCATGGTCCTGCTTGTGCTTGTTATGCAACCGGTCCTATCGTCTGTTCTCCCCACCTCATCAGTGAGGCCTATCTTAACAGTGAATCAAGCTCGGAGGGTATTACGAAAGAGATCCCATAAAGACAAACGTGGTTCCATCTTCTACTGCTTATCTTGGAAGTCTACCCTTCAAGCTCGAACACCACTCTTTCTCTCTACCAAGTCTACACTCGGCATCGCATCGCAATGGTTCTAAAGCTGGTAAGATACCTGTATCTTACAGACCTAGCTATTACGAAGCCGCAGCCCTGTCAATCAACTTGTGGTCGCAATTTAGGATCTCTAGGTACTTGGACCATAGATGTGTATATGTGTTAGCTTCTTCTACTGGAAAATTTCACGATCTCCACTGCTACCTATACCGTGACACCTGCTAGTAACGACTCAAATCTGCTTGATCAAAGTGTTCAGCCTGATCCACTTCATCCAACCCAGTTCAGGGTCGCCTTTCAACATGAATAATCTTGAGCGCCAGCGGCTGCGTCAAATCAACACGCTCGAGTCTCGCTTATCGCTGCTATCATGTCGTGATTCGACTATGCTGCTATATAAAGCTCTTCACCTAAGTCATGTCAGTATGTGCTACACAGTGTCGATGTAACATGGAGAGTAAACTAGCGTACTTAAGTCGATACTTTTCCTCTTTCCCTTCCTACATCCAACCGATATTAACCTCATACTCAAGCATTCTCTTAACTCCAGTACGAGCACTCCGTATTCTAGGATCCGCTCTCGTATCCACGTTCAAGCCACTTCATCTTCAGGTACTAGGACACATGTTCTCTTGTGATCATATACTGATCAGTCGACTAGCATGAAGCGCATAATACGCACAAACTCCCCGCCGCTCAGCACGTCTGAGCGACAAATTCAATATGGAGGAGATGAAAAACGAGCTTCCATACGCTTCACCCCAGCAAGGCAGCAGGCATCCGACCACTTCGATCCTGAGTCCTGCCGCATTGGAAGCACCCATCCAAACGCAGTCAGCTGGGCCAAGCAACAACCAAGCCAGGCGTTACAGTCCCCCTCGACCATCGCAGTATTATCCACCGCCGCAGCCTCGCACAGGTGTCAACGTCTACCTTTGTGGGAGCAATGAGCTCGCATACCGAGTCTACAGACTCCGCATGATGTGCATCAGACTTAGGCCCGAGAGTACGTCCATTTGGCATGTCCACGAAGCGGCACCCATCACGCCTATCAACGACACGACCGAGGCCAGGGAGCTCAGGCTAGACTGGCTTGACCAGAAGATTCGTGCGCTTGGGAGTAAATATGACTTGTCGATTGGGCAGTGGATGGTGGCAACCAGGAATGACGTGGTACAGTTTGATGAAGGTTTGGTGGAGGGGAACTACTTACCCGGCGAGTTGGAGGATATCGATGCAGCGAGGGACATTGTTGTCGAGGTGATCGCGTTGTCGACATTGTCGACATGTGATTTCGTGTGATGAGGCTGAACCAATTTGGTTACCACTGGCCAGAAGAGTGTCGGTGTTTAGGTGTAGCGGGTATTGTGTTCATGCAGTGTACGATAGTGCTAGGATAGATGAATCTCTGGATAAATAAACTTATGTGACTATAGTTGTTCGATGTCTATGTTACTAATAACAACTAGTGATGGTGATGGTGATCGCGTAAATGTATGGTATCAATTCGTACACCGTATCTGTACTAGCATGTGTCAACGAGTGTTCGTTAGTAATATACCAAGCTGGGTTAATTTCCATTCGAGACGATCAACCTCCCACCATCAAGATTACTCGTTGGGAACCTTCAACTTCCGACACTGCAGTCTCAAGCCTTCCCA
>Ga0181466_1000516_pt1 | contig 14391 bp, 7 predicted proteins | sample InSIn4gowninarea_FD_119078 | JGI IMG/M metagenome (GOLD analysis project Ga0181466, IMG submission 119078) | Clean room microbial communities from NASA Spacecraft Assembly Facility at Jet Propulsion Laboratory, Pasadena, California, USA -... ... | reverse complement strand
GGTTTTCCCGCAGGCGTGAGCCGGATTGGAGGGATTGGAGGTGGTAGTTTTCGAATATGCTTCCTTCGGCAAGGTCTGTTCGTTTTTTGAACCGGGTTGCGTGTAGGGTACGGTATAGGATGGCGAAATCGGAGAAGAGATCTTCTTCCATCATTTTTTCGAGGTTGAATTCGTAGTAACTGATGCGTACGATGCGGGTGGAATCACGTAGCAGACGTAGGAATATGCCGTTGCTTATTATGGCGTAGGTTTGCTCGACGCTGTTGAGGTATTCCTGTACGAGTGCATGAGGAGATGATTTTCCTTCTTTGGTGGCTTTGTCGAGGTTTTGTTTGAATGATACGATGTGTATGGGAAAGTTGTTTAGTTCTTCATCATGGTGGGTGATGTCGAATCTTTTTCCGCTTTCGGTATGGTTGTATATGGGTGCTTTGGTGGCTGTGTAGTTTAGTTCGGCCAGGAAGGGTTCTATCCAGGATTTACGGGTTTCTGTTGTTCCTGTTTCGTTTTCTTTTAGGCGTTGTTTTTTTGTTTTGAAGATGCTCCACAGGGCTTTGGCGTTGACCCATGCGCTTCCTATTTCGTCGCGTATGGTGTTTTCGGTTTCGTAGAATGTGGGCTGTTGGTAGTAGCCGGGTTCTTCGGAACGTATTTTTTCTATTATTTCGTTGGAGATGATGTTTCCTTGTATGTTGATTGATGTATGGCTCATGTTGTTTGTGTTATGAGGGTTTTAGAATAGGGGTGCTGCTACGGGTTTGAATATGTATACTCCGAGTATGTCGGGAGGGAGTACGGGTATTACGGTTTCGTAGCTTTTTCCGCCGACTAATGTGCGGAAGCGTCCGTGTGCTTCTACCAGGTGATCTGCCCGTTCGAGGGCTACTTGTTTGAAGGCTTCGGCTTTTGCCTGGAAGCGTTTTTGTTCGTATTCAAATTCGTTTACCTGGGATTCCGGGGGCATATTTTCGGCTGATTTTATTTCGAACAGGAGTCGTTTGCTTTCTTCTTCGGGCAAGGTGTTGAGGGTTTCTCCTTCGCCTGTGTATCCCCAGAGGAAGACTTCTTCTGCTATTATTTCTTTTTTGGTTCCTATTTCGCGTATGACGTTTCTGACACGGAATTGTATGAGGGTGGTGCGTGTTTTTACCTGTTCGGTTAGAACTACGGCACTACGGGCTACTTTTCCGTATTTGGGATGGGATTGCTCGTCTATCGCTAAGGATAGGATGAACTGACAGAGTTGTTCTACCAGTTTGTGGTTGCGGCCTATGTATATGGTTCCTGCGGGTGTGGGTGACTCGAAGGATATATGGATGTTGGTGCCGTTGTGGGGCACGGTGGATTTGATGTGTGTGGGGAGGTTTGTGAGGTTTATTTTGTAGGTGTGATTGTTTATTTTTGTACAGTCTCCCCGTAATTCCTGTATGGAGTTGACGACGAAGGTTTCTACGGAGGCTACGTCTCCTATGGCTTCGTCGACTTCTTTTAGTTCTTTTTCTATTTCGTCGGCTTTTACTGTTTCGTGGGCGAATATGCTTCGGAGGTTTTCCGCTTTTTGTTTCATTTTTTCTATGACGTTGGTGATGCGGTCGTCTGCGAAGAGTTGGAGTTGTTTGTTTTCGGTTTGTTTTTCGCCGGTGATTAGTTTTTCAATGAGGTCTTCCATGACGGAGGTGTCGTCTTCTCCGATGGAGATGTTTACACCGATGCTGTTTCTTATTTCGTATATTTTTTTGATGAGTACATCCCATACGATTTTGTCGACTTCGTTGTTTTCTCCTAACAGGATGTAGGTTTTTATTTTGGGGCTTTCCTGTCCGAAGCGGTCTACCCGTCCGTCGCGTTGTTCGATGCGGTTGGGGTTCCAGGGCAGGTCGTAGTGGAGGATAGCTGTAAATAGTTCCTGTAGGTTTATTCCTTCGCTAAGGCAGTCTGTTGCTACCAGTATGCGGGGTTTGGCCGGGTCTATGGCGGCTATGAGTTCACGTCTTTGTTCGTCGGCCAGCTCGGAGGTGGCTGTGATGACTTGTACTTTTTTCCCGAAGTGTTTTTTTAGGTGGCTGCCGATGTATTTGGCTGTTTGTATGTATTTACAGAATACGATTGGGTTGTAGGTTATTTTTTGTTTGGTTCCGTTTATTGTTTCTGTTTCTCCTTTTATCCATTGTTGGAGTATTTCGATGGTTTTGGTGAGTTTGTTGTCTTTGCTTGCTTCGCATAGTTGTTCGGCTTTCCGGGTTAGTTTTTCCAGGAAGTCGTTTTCGGGTTGTTCTGCCGGGTATTCGTTTACGAGGGTGGTTGCGGGCAGGTCGTATTGGCTCATGTCTTTGTCTAAGAGTGCGCCTTTGAAGTAGAAGTTTTCTTCGTCTTCGTGTAGTTCTTCGGTTACTTTTTTCTTGCGGTTTTGTAGCATGTTGAGTCCGGCTGCGGGGCTTGACATGGCTCCCCGTAATAGGGCAAGGGCTGCCCAGTATTTGATGGGTGAGCTGTTTTTTATCCGTTTTCCGGTTTGGCTGCTTAGTCCGCGTGCGAAGTCGAGGATTCCCTGATAGAGTGCGAGATAGTCATCTGATAGTATGTACCGGATTTCTTTGGAGTCGCGTTCGGGGAATGGATTGTTTTCTTCGGAGTTTTTGCGCCAGCGTTTGAGGTTTTCCCGTTTGCGTTGTACGAAATGTTGTGCCAGTTTTTTGCGTTTGTTCTGGTCCATTTCGGCTATGTTGTAGTCGGCAAATTCGGGTTTGAGCAGTCCGATGAGTGACTGGAATTCTTCGTCTTTTCCGCTGTGTGGGGTTGCTGTTAGTAGTACGAGGTGTTTGTTGGGGTCGTTGGATATTTCTTTTAGTAGTTCGTATCTTAACTGGTCTCCTTTTCCGGATGGGCGGGCACAGGTGTGTACTTCGTCTACGATGATTAGTTTGGGACAGTCGTTAATGAACATTTCCCGGCGTCCCATTTTGTCTTTTAGTTTGATGTAGTCGATGGAGATTACCTGATAGGGGTAGTGTTTGAATACGGAGATATCTTCGTGTAGTTTTCTTTCGAGAGATGCGATGGTGCTTGACCGGATGATTTCGGCATCAATATCGAGTTTGTCTTTGAGTTCTTTTTGCCATTGTTCGCAGAGGTGTGGCAGGCAGATTACGGCGAAGCGTTCGATTTCGCCCCGTTCGATGAGTTCTTTGAGTATCATGAGGGCTTCGATTGTTTTGCCGATGCCTACGTCGTCTGCTATGAGTAGCCGGGTTGTTTTTTGTTTGAGTGACATGACTAAGGGTACTACCTGGTAGGAACGGGGACGGAAGCTGAGTTTTCCCATGCAGCGGAATGGTCCGCAGGCGTTCCGGAATGATAGTTTTGAGGCGTTATAGAGTAGTTTTGCTGTCTGGAAGTCGGCGAGGTCTTCTTTTGTGGGGTGACTGAATTCTGCTTTTTCGATTGTGTCGGTTGGCAGTTGGAGGGGTCGGTAGACGGCTGTTATTTCTGCGTCGGAACCGCCTATTGGTTTTAATGGTATGATGTTTTTGTCGTTGGATGGAAGTACGACCCATTGCCGATGACGGAAATAGACCAGCATACCGGGTTTGATGTCGTGGGTAGTTATGGTTGTTGTCATGTGTTTTTATTTTATTTTTAACAAAAGTACGAAAAGGTTTGTGTAATATATAGGGCGGGGATGTTTTAAATAGGTGATTTTTTTGTGTAAGTTTGTGACAAAATAGAATTTTATGGCAAATCTTACGATAAAAAATATTGGTCCGGTTTCGACTGTGAATATTTCTCTGAATAAGGTTAATATTATTATTGGTCCACAGAGTAGTGGGAAGAGTACGATTTGTAAAATAGCTTGCTATTGTTCGTGGGTAGAGAAGAGGATTTGTATCAATCAGTCTTTCGATGATTTTTTGGAGGATAATTTTTTTGAACGGGAATTGGTCCGATTTCATAAAATGGAGGGGTATTTGAGTGATGAAAGTTCTTTTGAATATGAAAGTGATGTTCTTAAACTTTCTTATTCTCATAAAGTTGGCAAACCTTCGTTTGAATGGAAAGATAGATATGGTTTTAAAAGAAGTAAAATTGCTTATATCCCTTCGGAGCGGAATCTGGTAAGTGCTATTGATAACTGGATGGAGGTTAAATTTCGTAATAATAATATCCGAAATTTTATGGTAGATTGGTATGAGGCGAGGGATACATATACCTCTTCAAATCCTTTATCTATTTTAGATTTAGGTGTGGAGTATTATTATGATGAGAATAACTTTGGCGATGTTGTTCGTTTAAAAAAACAGGAAAAGCTTATTAAGCTTACTAATACTTCAAGTGGTCTTCAATCTATTATTCCTTTGCAATCTGTTGCAGAATACTTATCTTCTCATATTTATAAAGCAGAGATTCCTGTTAGTATAAGTGAGTTAAGTAAAAATCAAACATTAGCTTCCAAAATTTTTGAAGATAAATATCAGGCAAGTGAAATAACACTTCCACAATCAGGAGAATCACAAAGTATTTATATATCGGCAGAAAAAGATATTAAATGGGAGTTGAGAGAGGTAAAGGATTCGGACAAATTTACTATCCAAAAGCCAAATAAAGATGATAGTCTAAAAATATTTCAATCAGAAGAGGCTGAACAGGAATACCAAAAAACAATCAGGAACTTTACTAAAATACAATATACCAAATTGTTTATTGAGGAGCCAGAACAGAATATTTTTCCTGCTACGCAAAGAGACCTTATTTATTATTTTCTGGAGTTGGTACAAAGGAATGATTTGCATACTTTATTTCTGACCACTCATAGTCCTTATATTATTAATGCGTTGAATAACTGTTTAATTGGGTACTTGGTACAGGATGAAATTGCGGATGATGAAAAAGAAGATTTAAAAAGTAATGCTTCCTGGATTAATCCTCAATCGGTTTCTGTTTATGAGGTTACTGATTCAGGTTCTTTACAAAATATTCAAACGGAGCGTGGTACTATTTCGAAGCATTATTTTAATAGGGTGATGAATGAGATTTTAGATGAGTATTATGATATGTTGGAATTTCTGAAACCTGAATCTAATGAAGAATAAGATTTTATCTTTTTTACCGAATGATAAGCATGATATTTCTGTGGTTGATTTTTCCCATTTGCACATTGCTGATTGGAAAAAAGTTGATTCGTCGCGTTTAATAGAACTGACTGAGGAGGCTCCTGAGATAAATTGTGTTTGTTTGGTGAATGCTAGTCGCTTACCTGTTGTTTTTGATGGATTTAAAGATAATGCTTTGCCTATTGATATTGCACAGGGATTGCATAACAGACAATGCGAATGTGTTCTTTTTCCTCATGAAGAGGCTGACCATTGGGTTTTGTTTGTAGAGATGAAATATGCCAGGGATGAGGAGTGTTGTTTTGCGAGAGAGCATGATTATCCTAATAATATGGTAGAGCAAATATTAGAAACTGTTTCTTATTTCCGGAATAAAACGATTCTTTCTCCTACTCAACGGGTACATGCTCTCGTTTCATTTCCTAATATGCTGGATGGATATGAGGATAGATTGTTTTCTACTCTTCAGGAAGAAAATGATTTATCTGTGGAGGATATTAAATTGAATCATAATGTGGTTATCAGAGGGGGGAATGGAGGAAAGATTATATCGAAGAAAAGGATAAAGTTAAGAACGTCATGATATAGTAAATTTCTCCGTTTTTATGTCGCGACTTTGCGGGATGCGGAAAAAGGTCTTTTTTCTTTGCAGCGAACTGGCGGGGAGCATCCAAATTACTTTTTTTGTTTCCGCGAGGTTGCGGGAGGCGTTCAAACTGCTTTTTTTGATGTCGCAGGTTTGCGGCAGCCATCCAAACTTCTTTTACTGCCTGCCGCAAACCTGCGGAATATAAATAAACTTCTTTTTTTGTGGTTTGTAATTAGGATTTTACCTCACTTTTCTGAATATGTGTTTGTTTCGTTCTATGAATTGTTCGATGGGTTCGGTGTAGTGCCATTCGATGACTTCATATCCGGCGAGTCGGCAGTTTTGCCGTTTGATTTTGTCGGCTTCTTTTATTTCTTCTTTGTCGTGGACGTTGCCGTCGCAGAAGATGAGGGCGTACTGGCGGTCGCTGATTTTATAGACGAAGTCGGCACTGACGTATAGGTCGGGGATGTTGACTTGTGCTTCGTCTGGTAGTTGAATACCGTTTTTGTATAGGTATTCTATGAGTGGTTTTTCTGTACTGGAGTTGAGGTCGTATTTTTCTATCAGGTATTTATATTGTTCTTCTAAGGTTCGTTTGCCTTGTTGGTTGTCGATGTTGCATTGCATGAGTTTTTCTAATGCCGGTTTGACGCTGAATCTATCCAGTTTTTCATGGTAGCGTTGGTTATAGAATGATAACAGGTCGTCGTAGGAGGCTTTGGGATTGGTAGGTTTGGTGTCGGTATGTGTGTCGGGGTCGAAACCGAGTAGTTTGTAGGCTTCTACGAATATTTTTTGTAATTGCCGACTGTTGTTCATGAGGTCTTTTAGGATGCCAAGACTTCCTTCTGCTGATTCGTAGAGGAGGATGTTTTGGATGGGGTCGCCCATCATCCATACGTCTATTTCGTTTTCTTCTACCTGGTAGATGTTGCCTATAGCTCGTTTCAGGGCAAAGGCAAGGGTGCATACTCCGTCTTCTGTGAGTTTGAGCTCTTTGACGGGTTGGATATAGAGGATGTCGGATGTGCTTGTGGTGTAGATGCGTACGGTTTCGACTGGGTCGTCCGGTTTATGGGTGTCGGTGTTCCGGTTTTTCCAGCGTCCGGAATTTTTTCCGATTGGGAAGGAGTCTTCGGTTGTTATTTTCCATTTGTTGTTTATTTGTACTAAGGTGGCAGATTGGTCGTAGATTACTTCGAGCAGGGGGTGTTCGGCTGTTTTAATGGTTGCTTTTCTGACTTTTTCTGCTCCTTTGGAGAAAGTGAAGTATTGTTTGATGTCGTAGCCTTGTGATACGCGGTTTTCTTCGTTGCAGGAGATGCGTTCGTCTATATGGGCTTCGGATTCGTTTAGTTTTACTACGTTTTTGTATTTCTCCATGGTGTCTGTTCCACTAAGTTCTTTGTGGGTGATGGGGTCGTTATTGACGTTGGTAGCCTCGGCTCCGATGAATGCGTATCCGGTTTCTTTGGAGATTTTGATTGTTTCGAGTAGTTCTCCTTTTTCCTGGTTGAGTTGCATTTGGATGATTTTGTATTTGCTTCCGTTGTGATATACGAGGTTGTTGGGGCCAAATTCCCGAAGGGCTATGAAGCGTGGACGAGAGATGTATTCTCCCTGGTCGGCTGCTTTTTTACCCATGTAGGCGCGTACCGGCAGGCGGGTGAAGTTGTAGCCGGGCAGGAATCCTTCGGAGGCAAGGTAGCGGAATATGTAGAATTCAGATTCGTTGCCGGAGGATGATTCGTTTTTGTTTATTAATAGGTCGCGTTGCCGTTGAGCGACGTTGTAGGTTCGCCGGGCTTCTTTTATCCCGGGGTGGTTGGGGGTTGAGATGATGAGGTGGGCGTTGTTGAGTGCTTCTGTTGTGTTTTTATAGAGGGTTCGCCAACGTGTAAAGGCGTTGTCAAATCGTTTGAGGAAGCTGTTTACTTGTTGGTTTAGCCAGTTTGGGCTGTACCAGTTTGTGTTTTTTATGTCTGGTATTTGTTGGATGATTTGCTCGAATTGTTTTTCCCATTTGTGGGCGTAGTGGGTTAATATTTCTTCTATTTTGGTTTGTATGTCGGGGTTGATTGGATATTTTGGGGTGTCGATGTCTATGACTTCGATGACGGATAGGCGCATGTTGATGCTTAGCTCCATGAGTATGTAGGCATCTAAATGGGTGCGCACGAGTTCTTCGTTGGTTAGGTCGAGTTTGGGTGGTACTACTATGCCGTGTACCATTTTTTCGGGTGATTTGAAGTAGTTTCTGTCGTGTGGGGAACGTTTGGAACAGAATGTGTATATGAGGGCGGATTGTCCGCTACGTCCGGCCCGCCCGCTGCGTTGTGCGTAGTTATCGGGGCGTGGGGGTACGTTTCGTTGGTGTACGATGCTTAGTTGGTTGATGTCGATTCCTAATTCCATGGTGGGTGAACAGAATAGTGCTGATAGTTTGCCTTCCCGGAAATCTTCTTCGCGTGTCATCCGGTCGCTGTTGTTTAGTTGTCCGGTGTGTTCTTTTCCTTCTATGGGTTTGTCGAATTGTTTGAAATCTTGTTTGTAGAAGTTTTGGAAAAAGGGGTTGGGGTATAGGGATGTTTGTTTGTATTGTGCAAACCGGACTTTGTCTTGTGCGATGTTTTTTTCGTCGCCTGTTTTCCAGATGATGTTGTCTATGCGGATGCGGTAGCCGGTTATTTCGGGGTTTTTGCCGATTTTTACGGATGTGATGAAGTTGCCTGTTTCGAGCACTTTGCAGATGTTTTCTATTTCTTGTGTAAGGTCGTCCTGCCGGATTGGTAATCCGGTTAATTCTTTGTAGAGGCGCCGGATGTATTTTCCAAGGTAGCTTTTTGAGCCAATGGAGGCTATGTACTCTTTTGTGCGTATGTTGCTGTTGGGATTGGTGAGGAGTACATAGGGGGCTTCTATTTTTTCGTCGAAGTCGAGTGACCAGTTTGTTTTTAAGTTGAGAATGTTTTTTATTTCTGTTTCTACTTCGTCTCTTTTTTCGACCAGGTATAGATGGTCGAAAGCAAATGAGGTACGGAAGTAGTTTAGTATTTGAATGATGGTTTGTTTGCGTTCTTCTGCTGATAGGGCAGAAAGAGTTATTGTGTCTTTGAATAGGTCTGAACAATTTGCAAATTCGTTCAGGCGGTAGTATTGTATGTTGATGAGTGCTGTTTGCTCAAGGTTTGGGGTGGTGTAGCGCCATCCTAATTTGAGGTCGTAGAGTATGCGTATCATCAGGTATTTTTGAAGTGCTTTGCTGTTTTTTTCGTTTTTCCATGTGGTTGAACAGGACGGATTTCTGGCGTATTCTGTTTCCCGGAGATTTAGTTCGTCGAATACTTTGAGGGCTATGTTGGATGAGTCTAATCCTTCGGGGTGTTTTTTTACGGCATGGTAGATGGCGGAGCGTAAGCGTGCCAATGTGAAAAAGTCGTTGAAGTGTCCTGCCTGCAGAGATGCATCCTGCCGGTTGTCGGTGAAGCTAAGGAATTTCCGGTTTTGTGAGGGTGTGTTATTTTCCTGTAGGGTTTTGAGGATGCTGGCTCCTAATATGGTGGTTGCGGAGCTACGTCCTTCGTTTCCTAAGCGGGCGAGTTTGGTGTTTTCGCTTGTTTTGAGGTCGAATATGATTCCTGATGTTGGGTCGAACAGGAGGTTTGCGGGGATGTACCAGCCTTTTAAGGGGAGGTGGTCTTCCTGTTTCCAACTGTATTGTCCTTCGCTATTGAAATGGAGGAGTTGGGGTAGCCGGTATTGGTAGTAGTTTTTTATTTCTCCCCGGTTTCCTCTGTTTGTTTTGAACCAGCTATCGGGCAGATAGTCGGTGTGTTCGTCTTTCCAGATGTCTTCTTCTCCTTTTTCCTGTATGATGAGGTAGCCGTGTTTGAAGTCGTCTATGGATAGTGTTCTGGGGGGACGTCCGGTTTCTTTGTCTCCTTTTACGTCGTTTTGAGTAATTTTTATGGGTTGGTCGTCCGGGTTGTCAGGATCTCTGGGTTGTAGACGTCCGTTTCCTAATTTTACGCACAGGAAGTCTACGCCGGAGTACCGACTGAATAGTACGGGATAGAGGGGACGGTCTTTGCCTTCGATGTGAATGTAGTTTTCATCGTCTAAGGTGATGTGACGGTCGTTTTTGTTGTCTAATGTGACTTTGACGATTCCTGTCTGGGATATGAATTGGTGGAGCTTGAATGGCAGATAGGATTGTTTTGGATTGGCTTGTGCTCCGGTGATGTTTAATTGTTCTATCCATGCCAGCATTTTTTGTAATGCGTTTTCACAGCTGTGAATGTCTTTTTTGCTGTCCCGGGATAGTAGGCTGGCTATTTCGGTTTGTTTTAACGGGGTGTTTCTTTGGAATTCTCCTGTTTCGTTGTCTCGTTTGAGGGCAATCCGGGTTTCTAACCAGATGGCGAGTGGGTGGTTTTGGAATTTACCGACTGTGTCTTCCGGAAGAATTGGGGTGTCTATTGCTGTTGCCAGTTGTTCCGGTGTGATGTCTGTTCCTGTATAGGCTGTGGAGGTGTCGAGTTTTTCTCCGATGATTTGTTCCGGTGTGTAGGTTTCATCGAAGATAAGGCTGGCAACTTTTGCGATTGTGTGTTTTTTGTCTTCTGTGCTTCCTTCGGAACTCATGGTTGCGGAGGTTCCGATGGTTATGATTTTGTTTTGGGTGATGTTTTTTATACGGCGGATTAGCATGGCGACGTCTGCTCCTTGTCTGCCCCGATAAGTATGGAGTTCGTCGAATGCGAGGTATTTGAGGTTTGTGCTTAGTTTTTCGCGGAATGCTTTTTCTTCGTATCGTGTCATGATGAGTTCGAGCATCATGTAGTTGGTGAGGATGATGTGGGGTTCCTGTTCCCGTATTTCTTCTTTGGTGGTGTTGCTTTCCTGTCCGGTGTATTTCCGGTAGGTAATAGGGAATGTTTTTCTGCTTTTTTCCCTTGCTTCCTGTAGTTGTTCGGTGAGGCTTTTTTGTGTGGAGATGGTGCCGGGAGGAAGTTGGGCTTTGTGCCAGTTGATTTCGTATTTCATTATTTCTTCTTCCTGCGAGTTGATGAGGGCGTTCATTGGATATACGATGATGGCACGTACTCCTTTTGTGGGTTTTTGTAGTATGCCGTTGAATATGGTTGCGAGGAATGTGAGGGATTTTCCGGAGCCTGTTCCGGAGGTGACAATGAATCCTTTTCCGCTTACTCCCTGTTGTATGGCTTCTACCTGATGATGGTAGAGGGTGTAATTGCCTATGATTTTTTCCAGTTCGGGGTGAATGTTTTCTGTAAGGGCTGATAGGGATACGTCTTTTTTGTAGGATGGGTTGAATTGTATGAGGGGTTTGGGTAGGTAGGAGTCGTTGTTTAATTCTTCTTCTACTTTTTCTCTGATACGGGGGTCTTCTATCCTGAAGAAACTTTTTAAGAAGTTTTTGTAGCTTTCTATGATTGATGTATGATTTCTGATTGCTTCCATATTCTTTTGTTTTTTTGTGCTTCTTGCAAATATACCTGTTTTTGTAGGATTTATAAAAATCATATAGTAATAGTTGTCCCCTGGTTTTGGGCAGGGGACATTGGATAGCTACTTTTTTTCAGGTGCGATAGACTGTGAAATCTGGATATAATCCCCATGTTGCACCAGAAGAAATAATTCGGGTAGTATCATAATTAAAGCTATATATACAGCTGGTATTTAATGGAGGCTTATGTTTGAAAATATAAGCTGCTTCTACCCGGCAACGGTCTGGAGATGGTACCATTGTTGTGGAGAAACATAATGTTTCACCGAATTTAAGTTGTTTTATCCAATCGTCATATCGTTCATGACAACTGATACGTGAATTTACATTCTCTGCTTCTCCAATGTAAATGAGTTGATGGAGAGATACTGTTTTTTCTAAAGGGTTGTATGTGCATCTGTATACAAAATAAATCCCGGAGTGTGCAGGTAAGCCTGATTTGTTAATATCTCGCCAATACCCATCGATGTTTTGATAAAATGTTCTCATAATTAAATTATTAATATTAAAATCTTTGTTGCAAAACTAAATTGTGGTTGTGCAGTCTATTTGCGCAACTTAACAGAAAATGCATTTAATAATTGTGATGCGTATAATGTGTTGATTTTAAGTTTGATTTCTTTGTGGCTTTAGGCTATATTTGTGGTGAATCTTTTGAAATTTTAGTCTTATGCCTGTAAATAAAAATGCACAAGTGAGGTATCTTGCTTTGGACCGTTGTTTTCGGAATCAGTATCGTTATTTCTTTATTGAAGATTTGGTGGAAGCTTGTAATGAAGCCTTGTTGGAACTTGATTTTAATTCAAAAGGGATTCAAAAAAGACAAATCTACAATGACATTAATTTTATGAAAAGTTCGGCTGGGTACGATGCTCCTATCGAATCCTATTGGGAAAATGGACATAAGTATTATCGTTACTCGGATGCCAATTTTTCTATTTCGCAAGAGGTTTTAACGGAGGAGGAGAGCAGGCATTTGAAAGAGTCTTTGGAAACATTATCTCGTTTTAATGGTTTGCCGCAATTTGAATGGATAGAGGAAATTCTGACTCGCTTGGAGCAGGAGTTTCATTTAAAGAATCAGCAGAATGTTATTAGTTTCGATGATAATATATATTTAAGAGGGAGGAATTATCTTTCTTCGCTTTATAATTATATTATTAATAATCAGACCTTATTGATTACTTATCATCCTTTTAATAAAGATGTCAGAGAGTTAATTGTTCATCCTCTTCATCTGAAACAATATAATAAGCGGTGGTTTCTGCTTGGGAATTCTGCGGTATATGACACTTTGACCATTATACCTCTAGATAGAATTGAGCGTATTACTATATCTACAGAAAGTTGTAGTTTAAATTCTGAAATTGATTTCGATGAGTATTTTGATGATGTAATTGGGGTAACTAAAAAGTCGAATTCTAACATTGAAGTTTTTCAATTGAAAGTTAACAGGGATTATTTTCCATATATTGAAACAAAGCCTATTCATGGTTCGCAAAAGATTGTAAAGAGGGAAGATGATTTTGTTGTTTTACAATTAGAGCTAATTCCTAATTATGAATTTGAAGCACTTTTGTTATCACATGGGGAAAATGTAGAGGTGATTGCTCCGGTCTATTTTAGAGATGTATTTAAGAATAGAATAAAGCTTTTATGTGACCGTTACCTCATATAGTCTATTTCTCAACATTAACAAATCCTGCTTAGAAATAATTTTCTCTTCTGTAACATTCCGTAAAGGTTTATCCACAATCGGAGCAGAAGAATAGAGAATAGAACTTGTACCTACTCTATTATCATATACCGATGTAACCAACAAATCATAGCACATGGTTTGAGCTTCGTGATTAGGATAAAGGCCTAATTCAAGTTTAGGGTATTTTCTGGATGATTTTAATTCTATAATATCTTTTTGATTACTGTCCACATGTTTTACAAGTACATCAAGACGTCCCTGCAATCCGTATCTACTCGAAATAAAAGTAGGCTCAACTATTGGATTCTGTTTCTTATAATGAGTTAGAACAGATTTCAATTGGCTCTCATGCAGTTTTGCTTCATCATATATTTGCTGAATATTCTGCCGCTTATACTTTCCATTCTCATTTCCTATACACAACATTCCGAAAGAATTATCACGCATAACAGATTCAAAAGAGGATTTATAATCATAAGAATCCCTTTTTGTAATTAAATCATCAAGCATTTTCCCAACCACATTTCCCACCATTATCCGGTCGGTAACCTCACTCTTCAAAAAACGACTCAGCATATACAACAAAGGAACATCTTCATATTTACCCGGCATTCTATAATTTAACTGACGACACCCAGATAACTCCTTAGCATCAATTAAATAATCAGGCTCCAAGACAATAAAAGAGTTCTTGGTTGTATAATATTCTTCCTCATTCGATTTAGATTGAACCACTTCCGTTACATATATATTTTGATAAGGCTCCGCAATCCTACCAAAAGCAGAAAGATCACAACCGAAATCAGTTTCATTTTTATTATTAAAAAGTTTAAGACTTATTTTACCCAAAGAATCAGTTTGACAAGTCAAAACACAGAAATTAAGTCCACTATCTTCCGGTGGGAAATAAATGCTCTCAATAACAGCATAAAAATCATAAGAAGGGAGCTTTTCTTGTTTCTGTTTATAATGTAGAGTAATCTCCGTGACAGAATCACTATAATAATTAAGTATAGTATCCGGAACAGAAACATGAGAAAAATAAGAAATTACCTCAGCAAGTTCAAACGCACACCTTTTATCGTCAACAGTAGTCGGGATTAAATCCGCTTTATGAACCACATCATTAGCAAATTTCCTTAAAGAATGGCTATAATTTCTGATATTCCCCGGTATAGTATAACTCTTAAAAAGATACACCATCTTTGAAAATAACCCATTCAAATATTGCGGACTATCAGATGTTAAAGACTTAAACAAATCCTCTAAGATGGTTCTATACTTAGGAATTCTTTCTTTAGGCTTCCAATCACTATTTGATAAAATTTCTTCAAGTCTGCCAAACAGGAATTTCCCAAACGGCTCATCTATTGAATTCATTAGCTAACACATTAGTGGTTAATATAAAACAAATATACTTTTTAATTATTTAAAATCAAAATTTCATAATAACTACTAAAAA
>Ga0181466_1000515_pt1 | contig 14395 bp, 13 predicted proteins | sample InSIn4gowninarea_FD_119078 | JGI IMG/M metagenome (GOLD analysis project Ga0181466, IMG submission 119078) | Clean room microbial communities from NASA Spacecraft Assembly Facility at Jet Propulsion Laboratory, Pasadena, California, USA -... ... | reverse complement strand
TCGTAGCCTATGACCTTACCGCAGTCTTCGTTTCTGAGGAATATCCCAAGGGTCTTGAGTCCAAGTGCAACTGGTCGCAGAAGGGCATGCAATTCAACGTTGTATGCGACCCAGATACCTTCACGGGGGTGGGTCAGGTGACCTTTGAGTGACGCGATATCTGACAGCACGGTTGTTCTCACATGCTTCAGTTCTGGATCAGGATCTGCTGGAGTTGTCAGTGAATGTCACCAAGTTCGCATGTATTAGAATCACCAACCTAGGTTTCTTGCCCACATGAAGTCCCACACCTCAACCGATGGGAGATTTGTTGAACATGCAAGACTGGGGAGTGTCTCAAACACAGCTAATTCCATGTTGACAAGGCAAGCCGAGTGGTTAGATGCTCCTCATTCAGATTACAAGAGAAGGTTCAGATGCGGTTGTGAAGTACAAAGATTCTTGTGAGACCGACAAACGCAGGAGATATATGCGGGGAAAATTCCGACTTTATCGAATTGCCAAGGTTCAGCCTTGCATGATCTCAGCAGGGCAAACGCATCATCCGATCGTAGTGCCTGTTCTGTATGCCTGGCCTTTGATTCCAAAATCAATTGCGGGTCTCAGCGGGTCTGGTTGTATCATATTAGCGTATTCATAGCACCGTAACTGTTGATAAGGCCACTGACAGTAACTCGTCCGCTGTAAGTTGTTCCGGCGCCTTGTACGACCATAGATCTCCTCTACGCTAGAGAAGAACATACAATGTTAGCTTGAGATAGTTGGTCTTGGAGACATACTTACTGTGATCTCGAAGTCCGCTTTACTGATGCTACTGTGCTTCTTGTGGAGCACCTCATAGAGTGCATCATCCGATTTGATGTACTTGCCAGCAGTGTACCTCTTCATTTCTTACACGGTAATAGGGAGTAACTGAATGTGTTACAAATGTGTTGTGGTAGGCTATGCAGTCTCGAAACGCAACTGAGAAAGCCCGAGAGATTTACCTCCCCTAAATAAAGCCACGTCATTAGTCGAAAGAGCTTGAAGGGAATGCTATCTTCAGCCTCACAAGTGGGCTGCAGTGAAGTATGCAACCTCTACGATATGTGGTTGATTGGATGTGGGGCAGAAGTCAGCACACAAAATCTCATAGGCTGGATGCAGATGATGGTGTAGGGCCTGCATCAAATTGTGCATTATACGGCAGTGGCCAGCCTTGAAGTCCTTGAGAAGTAATCTGCCTTTGGGAGAGCCTTGTAGGTGACTGGAACTAGATTCCGAGAGGTTGGCAGAGATATGTCGACAAGTTGGGCTAAGGCTCGGAATCCGAGACTCGAGTTCTGCTATATACATAGGTAGTTATCTAGGTAGCATGTATCATGTTCTTAGTTCTACCCGGCCCCGATTAGATTAACGTCCGGGGTGAATTGACTGCCGGTAAATGGCTGTGTTACGTCGTCAAGCATAATCTGGAGAGGCCTTATAGGTTAGTGGGACGTTTTTGTGGCTGTCGTCGTGACCTCTGGCATTCCCCGCACCCCGTGCGGGGCTGAAGACCTACGTCATCTTCTATCTTTCTTAGATGTCCTACAATCTACGTACATAAGACATCTCATGTCCTTCGTGACGCGACAGTAATGCGAGGGCGATCGTAGGGGGAGACATTCGTGTGTGGAGTGGTCGTGGCTGGTTCAGGAAGGGGTCAGTGACGCTACACATCGGCCCGCACGCGCACATCGTCATCAAACATCGTGAAACTCTGTCAATCATTCCAGAAAACATATAGTCTTGGTTCTGTGAGATGTTGCTACTCTAGCTTTCTACAACTCGCTTATGCCCAGTTTCCTTGGTGGTATCCTCCGTTCTGCCATCCCATCAACGTGATTAGGCGACACGCGCAGTGACAGGGATGACGACGTGACCCTTAGCGGGAACATCGCCCTGTCCGTACACGACCTGCTTGGTGGGCTTCTCGATGGTTTGCTGGATCTTCAGAGCTACGAATAATGTTAGTTTTATCCCTCATGTGTATGCACGTGGCGATTCGAAGAATACTTACTGCCGTCTGTTTGGGGCTCAACCGAGAAGGTATCTGGGTCGCATACAACGTTGAATTGCATGCCCTTCTGCGACCAGTTGCACTTGGACTCAAGACCCTTGGGATATTCCTCAGAAACGAAGACTGCGGTAAGGTCATAGGCTACGACCTGCTGGCTGATGTCCCTGTAGGAGCGGGTGACGTTCCAAGCGGCCTCGATAGGGTTGCTGGCGCTGACGGAAGCAGCGAGGGCGAGAAGAGGAAGCGTGAAGTGCATGACGGCGGTTGTAGTAGGTTGTTCTTGTGGTTATCGGCTGATTGAAATTGGCGAGATGAGTAAGTGGGCAGAGACCAAGACGTGGTGGTTATATATTTCAACGTCTCGTATTCCGACGTCAGAAGTATCCACGTTACTTCGTAACCTCAACATCAAGCTCGGAGGTTAGTGCGTTGCATTGACCAACGCACAGTTGATACGAATGAACCAGAAGGTACTTGCATGGATACCATAGTCAAGAGACGGTGAGAATGTGTGTTCTTACCTGTCATCCAGGACTCGCTCGGTCGATCCAGCTGCACGGGCATTGTACAAGATGTCCTCAAAGCCGTCGTATCTATCTCGGAGTGGATGCCATGCATCCTTTTCCGGCAATTCATCAACATAGTTTCTGATGGACTATGTCGCAGGAGGTACGGAATCAGGAATCAGAAATGTTATGTTGTTACCAGCCTCTGTGTGCTAAGCATTCACGGAGAATAGGGGCCCGTAAAGACGTGCCGGGAGCTTCGGTTCCCTCGTGTACATGCGGGGAAGCCGGAAAGGTACTCCCGTGAATACGATCGTAAAGGTCGGGCCGATAGAAGGCGAGCGAGCCGGCCTATAGCAAGGTATACGTCTTGTACATGGCGGGTGTGGTTTTGTTCTAAAGATGGAATGTCCGCGACCCTTAACTGGAATTAGAAGCAATACAATTAGGCCGCTTTTCTCTGGCCACTTGGAGCTGTCGCAATTCAGCCCACGACGACAAGCCACTCTCCACGCGCCACAAAGGAGTGGCACGCGCGGCTTCACTGCATAGAGCTGCTTAAACCATGCGCTTTGTAGCTTACGAAGTAGTAGATGACCGAAGACGTTGTTCCGCTCTAGCCGTTCCCCACCAATTTTCCTGACTAGAGTACGAGAGGCGGTGAAGTGTAGCGGTGAAAGCATACTCTTCTCTTCCTGTCCAAGCCCTGACAAACTTCATTGCTGGAACACGGACAAAGTGGATGTTTCGGAGATTTTGGACGCGGCGAAGATGTGAGTTTGGGAGTAAGAAAACAGGCGCCAGGGCGCTAAGATGAACTCAATGGTCTTCCCTGTACATTCACACATTACTGACCATACACTGCACCGAAAGACGCTGCTGACGTGAAACTCAGCCAATTGTAAGACATATTGCGTTTTTGTATTTCTAGGTGTAGTGTCTATAAGCGTAGGTATATATCAACTTTCAGAGACAAGATCAAACCGCCAGGTCCACGCTGGAACTATCTCACACTCACAATCACCTATCTAGAGAGCCAGTTGCCACAGGGTTTTCCTATCATCTTTCTTGTCTAGTGTGTCAGTACCAGCCACCATGGTGACCATAGCAGGCTCCGTAGGCGTCGAAGTAGCTGTTGGTTCAATGCCAGGTTTTGTAGGCCAATTGAATCCTGAAGACCAAGCGGGTTTGGTACTAGACGGAGTAGGCCAGTTGAACCCTGAAGACCAAGTACTGTATTCCCCAACCGCCTGCGACCCACGTGCCTCAATCTTCTGTGCAGAGCCCAACGGCAGCTCCGGACCAGCATAATCCATCTGCAGATCCCGCTGTGTGGCAAGTTCATCCGCAGCCAACAGGGCCGCCGAGTAAGCCAGATACCATGTGCGACTTGCGCCTCCATCGAGTTGTTCGTTGAAGTTTGGGTTGGAGAAGAACTCGTACGAGGCTTTTTGGTCGAATAATGCTTGGTTGGCTTTCAGGATGCTTTTCCAGCCGCCTTGGACTTGCTCGGCGCGTCCGTTGTCAAAGTACGTGGCCCACTCTTCTTGGACGAATTGCCTACGACGTGTATAGGCGGACGACGGGTTCAGAGGAATCATGTGTATGCCCTCGATGTATTCAATGTTTCCTCCAAAGTACGTAGTATGATCGATCTTGTTCTCAAAGAGGATACCGGTGGCTTTGTTTTTGACAAAGCCTGCAGGTTGGTTCGTGTTGTTGGCCTCCATAAGGAAGTAGTTTTTGATACTGCGCGCTTGCACGGCGAGCTGCAAATTTCCGCGAGCCTCCATGTTTGGATCCTGAATGACCCTACCCCACATCTTGATCGCGTAAGTCGCAAAGGTATCCTCGGATGTTGATTCCTGGTCCTTTCCGTCACCGGACTCGAAAAGACCCTTTGCCCATGAATGACCATGAAACCAGTCAAATGAGCGCTGGAACGGGAAATACTCGTCGGCTACTGGGTTAGCAAAGTCGCGCACAAGGGAGTTAACCCAGGCTTTGTTGCTGCCTTGACCAAGCCAGGTAGGATCAAGATGCCCGATGACAGCGGCAGTATACACAAAGTACCCGTAATGGAAGTGGTGATCATTGTATAACGTGTTTCCGAAGTCCAGCCCCAGGTCTCCTGAGTAGCTGGCGCCCGAGACGATGCCCTTCCAGACCTGATCGTAGACCAGCGGCTCAGGCTGGGTATTGTTAACAAAGACGTTGAATGCATCCTTGAGACGGTCCAAACCAGCCGCAGCATACTGGCTGTTGCCTGTCATGCTGTTCAGCGTATAGATGATGGTAGCAAACTTGGCCAGGCCTTTGCCGGAATAGTACATGCTATTCAGCGATGTCTGCCGGATCATGTCCTGGCTGAGCTCAGCTATGCCAGCTTGATTTATGAGCGCAAGAGCCTGTGAGTTCACGTTGATGTTCTCCGAGCCCCCAGCCGCGTTGGGATTTTTAGCCCATGGAGCAAACCCAATAGTGTCAGGAAGGTCGTTCTCCACCATGGTCATCCGGTCAGCGACGATGGCTCGTGCGAAGCCTTTCGTGGTTGTAACAAGAGTGATGTCCTTCAAACTAGCAGCCGTCTGTTGATCGAACGACTCGACGTGGTGAGGTAGTGCATACATAAGCAGCGGTCGTTCCACGAGGCCACCTTTGGCCCAATCTATCGTGTAGCTTCCGAAAGCTCCGTTGACTGTCGCAGAAATAGTCGCGTTGACAGCATATACGCCGGCACTGTAATCAAATATGCTTTCTACTGCCTCGCCGGATGGATTCTTGGTGACTTGGATTTTGCCTATAAAATCGGCAGGACCAGTGATTGTAGTGCTGTTCTCCAATACGAAGGGCAGCGTACCGATGGAACCGTCTGATGTAACGTACAAGAGCCAGTGTGAGCCATCATTGAGTACGATCCGGTATTTGTCCGTGATTCCGTTGACTCGCTCAACCCAGTCCAGAGAAAGGAAGAAGACAGTGGTTTTGATTACCGGCTTTGCCCTATCGTAGACAGCGGTCACCATGCCCATACCCTGAGCAACGGGAAGAGACATCAAGATGCGAGTGCCTTGCATACTGTTTGGTCGCAAGTTCACCCACGTCGAGAAGGCTCCCAAGCGCTCAAGCGAAAGAGAGGTATCGGACTTCAGCTCCGCAGCGGTTAGTATGATATGATGGATACCAATTGGCGAGATGAAGAACCGTGTGTTGTTTGCATCGGGGACGAAGGCAAATTTGTCTCGTGTGGTGTGACTAATGGCAATACCTGTAACAGCAAGGAGCCTAAATCAGCAATGGCTCAACCCCAGCGCCTTAAATACGTACCATGAGTGCCATCATTGGGGTTGCTATCCCACGACAAAGAGTAGGGGTGTGTCCAGGTCGAGAAAGACCGGCTGCCTAGGAAGAAGTTTGCGTAAAACTTGTTGGTCTGAATCGGGACGTCCTTATCGTCGATATGCTGCTTCTGGACGGGATGATCCGCTCTTGAAGGCAGGGCTTGCGGAGGTGCCCCGGTCGCAATGGGTTGGAAGATGTTCGACGAAACCGGGTTGAACGGTGCTGTGGGACCGGGGCTAAGAGGCGTTTCGTTGGGGCACAGTGGCTTGGTGGCGGTTGTAGTGCCTGGACCGTCGGCTGGATCCTTTGTGAAACCGCCTGAGGGAAGGCCTGTCAGGAAGCTCTACTGGTAGTTAGTTTCTGCATCTTCAAGGTCTCGCAAGGGTCTTTTCAGGTTCTAACATACCCCCGAATCGGATGGTTCGCCAGTGGGAGAGACCGACTGCAACGATGTAATAGCTGTGCTATAACTTGTAGTGACTGAGACGTCTGTCAAGGTTATCTCACGGGCTATGACTATGTTTGCGTCTCTTTTCGCTCCTCCTTTGGCAGGCAGACTGCGAACGGAGGACACATGGGTAAGTGCCAACAAGAAGCATGTCAGCTTCACCATGCTGACAACCGAATATGTTCAAACAAACGACAGATAGAGAAAGGGGTGCTGTTGTGACACTGGAGTACAGTACGCGTGTATGTTTCAAATGGGAGCTCGACGAAGGAGTGTGTTGAATGATGGATGATAATTTGGTGGAGAATGCCTACCTGCAGGGGAGACAAGATATATAACCCAGGTAGGTAAGCCATGAGATCCTAGGCTCGTGGGATGTTTTACCGGGTTGTCGTCGTTCATGATCACTATAGGAAGGTCGGTACATACACCTAAGACATCAAGCTCAGGTGTGAAGAGTGGAAACTCTAGGCGCGGCTAGATTACTACAGTAAGCTCCCAATACCTCGCCCCGCATTACACAAGAGTCTCGGGTACCTGAAGCCTCATCATACACAGGCTCCCAGAGCCAGCCCAGAATTACTGTGGCACTCTGGTCGTCCCGTAAAGTCTTCGCTAGTAACGATTAGAACTCGTTGATATAAGTCCTTGCCTAAGACAGTGGTGTTGTAGAATTCTGGAAATGGATTGAAAGCTCATGCAGTAAGATTTGTAGCGAAGAAACGGTTGTCGTGGTCACATACAGGGCTTGCGCGTTGGTCAGTAGATACATGGAGTATGGTCTCCATACATGTGGAATCATGGCTGGCTCGCATGATCGAAAAACGTGTGCCAATCTTTCACAGGCATATCCAAAGGGAGAATGAAAACAGTGAAAGTCCGGTACAGCGTCCCCAAAGCATTCGTGAGTAGGTGCTAATGATCTGGATTGTGTTAAGGGCGGCTCGGTTCTCAGGGATACGTGAAACCAAATGTCTCTGGTAGAGCAGAAGATGATGGGAAGTTGACAGGTGACCATCCTTTTTAACGTAGTCCCAGGCCGATTTGGTTTTCTCGGCGTTTTCGTGGTCTTTGAAGAGCACGGGAATGCCGTATTGAAGCTTGTGGATCATAGCCCGTGGTGCGAAACTTACGCTGCTTAAATGCGGTAAATATATCGCTGTTGTCTTCTTCTTAACTCGAGAGGAAGCTACCTACCGTGTAAGTATTGTGGTTCAAGGACTAGAAGATAATGTTCAGCATGTTCGCAATGCCCTCGTGATAGTACCCTCGGTCAGGCTTGACGGACCCAAGAAACAATGATTTCGGCAATGGATCCAGAAAACACCTATGCGCAAGAAGCGTTGAACACAAGATCTCAGACTACCGAAACCAGGGCTGGGGTCTCGGTTGTCGGTCTCGAGACTGCGGTGAGACACGCGCCTTCTGTCCGTGTGGAGAGATCTGCAGTGTGACAGGCGCACATGGTGGAGAGACGAGGCTGGTGTGCACTCAGAATGGTCCCAGATAGCTCTCGTGGCTGCGCAAAATTTCTAGGCTTTTGCCATGATTTATGCTAGAGCCATGATGCTTCGTGGTATGGATGGTAGGGGAAAGGAATGTGGCGAGCATCACATGCCAGAATCCCATCGGAGATGCTCTATTCGTAGCTCCGTCGAGTCGCACAGCCACAGACACCTTGACGTCATCATGATCGACGCCACTTCCCCTACCAAATGATGCTACTGCATTCACATACATTGCAATAACCTGTAATCTGCTGTCCTACAATACTCACTCTTTCCCATCGGAACATACAGCCTCAATTGTACTAACACGAACGTCCTCCAACACACCTCATCACTTTCTACTACCTACTAATTCTACAATGGCGACATCACATCCACCTAACGAGCCGCCGCCCAGCTACGAAGCTGCTATCTTCGATGCCGACCCTTCACCTGGCTTACATCGTGTCTCCACCGACGGTCCTGCAGCACGTACCGAGCGTAATGGCATCCCACCCGACCGACGGCGCTCCATGGAGGACGAGATGCGCGAGCTACCTCCCGGCTGGGTACGTAGTTTTGACCCAGAGACTTCACATCAGTTCTTCGTCGACACGAAGGCAGATCCTCCGCGTAGCATCTGGACACATCCCTACGACGACGAGCAGTTCCTTAACACGCTGAGCCCCGAAGAGCGTAAGAAGCACACTCGCATGCATAGGACCATGACACTGGAGGACCTCACAGCTGAGGATTCCGACGCCGAAGACCAACTCCCTCCGCGACCTACTTCCAAGGGCAAGGGTGCTGCGGCGCCTGGTGAACCCACAGGCATACATAAGTTCTCTCGCAAGCTAAAGGACAAGATCACTGGCCAAACCCACACAGAACGCGAACAAGCTCGTGCCCGTCGCGCAGAGCAAGAACGTCAAGCATACCTTCAACATCTCCGTACACGGCAAGCACTTATACGCGCCATGGAAACAGGCCAGCCGCAGTTGTTAGGCAAGGACCGTCAGGGCAGAGACGTGTACATCGAGCCACCTCATGGTCCTTACGCTCCAAGGGGAGCTTACGGATACAACCCATACGGTGGCCGACAGTTCGGGAATCCAGGCGTACGGTATATGCGTCCAGCTGGACCGTACGGTAGGCCGTATGGATACGGCTATGGAGGAGGAGCAGGGTTACCCATCGCAGCTGGTTTCCTTGGTGGCGCCATGCTTGGTGGTGCGCTGTTCTAAAGGACTGATGGTAACGATACCTGACAACAGGTGTCACTGGCCGAGCACATGTCCATCGTTATGATGACGAGCTTGGGGCATAGATATGGAGACCTGTTCAATGTCCTTTTCGATACTTAAGATATCCTTAGTAATGACTTACGAATTAAACATGATTACGCCATAAGATGTGCCCTTCGGTGCCTGCTGCTATGTAAACTTACATTATGACATCTTTTCATTATCCTACGCCCCTGAGAAGGCTTTGATCAGACAACTATGTGTCAATACTTTGAAATAAATATCCTTCTGAAGCTATAGCTTCAACGCCACACGGCAGAAAGTACAAATTTTTGAGGCAAAAACATGGGGTATCTTATTGTAACTCCTAGCCTAAGTTCAAACCACAGTCACAACCTTTCTGGGCTATTATCGCAAACCAGATATGTCTCTCGACATGGAGGTAACACGATCTTCGAGTTCCTTCTTCTTTTTCTCAAGTTGACGCGTCTCCTCTTCTTCCCGTCTTAGGTCTTCTTCCATCATTGGCGCCGCAACAGGCTCCAGCTCCCCTTCGACCTCGTCAACATCTTCGTCCATGTAGTCTCCTCGTGATCTGCTCAGCTTACCAAGCTGAGTTTGTTGTTCGGCGAGGCGTGCTTCGTAGTATTCTACCGAGGCTGCGACCTGTGCATGTCGTTGGCGCATGGCTGCGATTCTGTCGTGGATCCCTGGTATGGGGCTACGTTTGGTTAGCCACGAGTAATGTTTTGTAGTATTCCAAGACGTACTAGACCCGGAGCAATTTCTCGGCACCTTCCAGCAGGGACTCAACGTCAACTTCGTTCTTGTTGCTGCCATTGTACATTCTGTAGCCTAGGCCTGAGCCTGCTCCTCCTCCGCCGCCTCGTCGAATCCTCTCCACCAGCTCATTGCCGAGCACCGCAGCCACAGCCGTGTTCCGTCTGGGTGCTCTTACAGCATTTGCACCGCCTCCAGATGTGCTTGTGCCGCCGCCTCCATTGGGATTGAAGATGGTGTTGCGCCTATTGGTAGATGGAGCTGGTTCGGCATGCTTAGGAGCTGCGGGTGGCGGAGGGACGGAGAATAGAGCGCGTTCGTGGATTTCAGTGTCTCTGATCAAGCTCGTGATATCATGGTTTTGGAGTAAGGCGTTGGTAAAGATCTTGGGCGGGGCGAACCTGGGGTGTGTTCAGTCGAGTGCTATAGCAGGTGAATGGATGGTGGACCAACGGCAACTCTGCGATTGACGCGGCGCATAGCGAGATTTGCTCTAGATGTGCATCTAAAAGTGTCATGATGGGCGTCAGCTGTATATAGAAAGTGTGTACCGGGGTGACGCGGGGTGTAAACAATGGCCGGCCGGTGCTCGATAACTATTCCCCGATGTTCCGCCGCGCTGGCGTCAGTGAAGCTGGGAGCTCAACCTCAGCAAAGCATCAACACCAACCCACATCCACCACCACTCCCTCCACATCACCCGCACCTTCCGTCTTCTCCGCATAAACACATCAAGAGCGACCATCATGGCGGACAGCATGGAAGGCGTCGTCGTCGAGGGCGAGCAGCCCAAGGCCGAGAATGTAGAGCAGAAGGCCATTGCTGGTAAGTAGACGACTTCGCCGCGCAGCATGCCTTTTACTTCAAAGTGTCCCTGTACCAACTGCACCACCTCGTGGCCGGTCCGCAAGATGTGTCCGAACCATATCATCGCCACCGAGATTGCGGCTTGCAAGTATCTCTACCACCGTGCTGACCCGACGACTACAGACATCCGGGGCAACTTTGTCCTCCTCGAGCGAGCCGTCGCCCAGTTCGATACCCGCTTCACCCTACGCGCCCTCCGTTCCATATCATCGCTCCGCAAGAGGCTCACCGACCGTGTACTATGCTCTGTCATCATCCTGACATACTCGCCAAACAACGCCACGGCGCGCAACTTCATCGAGTACATTGGCATGGATGGCGAGGCGATACAGAGCGTTGTATCCCAGTACAAGGAGGAGGTCCAACTCAACAAAAACAACACCAAGGAGCCCCTGCCCGAGGTGGACATTTACATAGCCATTCTGATACAGGTATGTTTGTAGACGGTACGACTGCTGGATTCGCTAACAAGCGCAGGTCTATCTCTACGATCAGAAGGAGTTCGAGGAGGGAGCTGAGTTCGCCGAGACGCTGGTAGACAAGATCCGAGAGCTGAACAGGCGGACATTGGACTCGTTAGCAGCCAAGGCCTACTTCTACTTCTCCCTGTTCCACGAGGAAATGGACCCCAAGCCCCCGTCGAAGCAGTCGCCCGTCATCCAAATCCGCGGAAAGCTGCTCGCTGCGCTCCGAAGCGCAGTGCTCAGGAAAGACCCAGACACGCAGGCCTCCGTTACCACACTGTTGCTCCGAAACTACCTCTCGACCGCCGACATCACACAAGCCGATCTCCTTGTTGCGCAGACGCAATTCCCACCACAAGCCCCAAACAACCAGGTTGCGAGATACCTGTACTACCTTGGCCGCATACGGGCTATTCAGCTGTCCTACACCGAGGCACACGAACACCTAATCAGCGCCACCCGCAAGTCGCCCTCTGCTCACTGCGCAACAGGCTTCTACCAGGCTTCGATGAAGCTCTTGGTAGTCGTTGAGCTGCTGATGGGTGACATTCCCGAGCGCGAGGTCTTCAGCCAGCCCCGTCTGGAGCGTGCTATGGAACCTTACTTCCGCCTCGTTCAGGCAGTGCGCGTTGGTGATCTACAAGGCTTCCTGAAGGTGGTGCAGACGTCCTCGTCCGTCTTCCAGCGCGATGGCACCTACACCCTCATCCTGCGCCTGCGACAAAACGTCATCAAGACTGGTATCCGTATGCTGTCGCTTTCATACTCGCGCATCTCGCTCCGCGACATCTGCATCCGTCTTGGTCTTGAGAGCGAGGAGTCGGCCGAGTACATTGTTGCCAAGGCTATCCGCGATGGTGTCATAGAGGCTTCTATTGATCACGAGAAAGGATTCATGCAGACCAAGGTTGCCGGTGATATCTACGCAACTCGTGAGCCTGGTGAGGCATTCCACGAGCGTATCCGGGCATGCTTGACCCTGCACGACGAGTGTGTCAAGGCAATGCGATACCCCATGAACCAACATCGTCTGGAACTCAAGAACGCCCAGGAGGCGCGGGAGAGGGAGCGCGAGTTGGCCAAGGAGATCCAAGATGGTGACATTGACGAGGACGACGCGGGTGGAGACTTTGAAGGCTTGTAGAGGGGTCATACAGCTTGGACGATTCATTCCGTGAGCGTGTAAGATAGCCGCATAAGGGCTGGCATTGATAGACGTTCCAGACAGTGTGGGACAGACATCGTAATGATGCATGAATAGAACAAATCTGAGACGTCACCACATAAGTCTGAACACACCAGTGGCATGTGATGGATGCTACAAGAGTCGCTAATCTGACAGATGGATCCATGCTGCGCATCCGCGCGAGAACTAGCCAGTTGCAGCAAGATTCCGTGAACGTCCCCGCAGCTTGTCCAAGGCCCAACGCTCCCGCCCCACACCAGCTCTCCCTCGCGAACGTCACTTCGCGATTGCCATCATCTCCGTGCCGTCTGACCACTCAATCATGATTCACTGCCGCAGCCATGTAAGTCGTGTCCCACAGAGTAACTCGACCCGCCGCCGCACACAGCCCATCCGAACCCGTCCCTAATGTCCAACAACAGGATTGACGTACCCCGGCGACTCCGGCGCGCCATCCTACTCAACGACCTCGCCCTCGTCCAACGCATTATCCGCAACAACCACACGTACCTACGCAATCCCGACTTCGAAGACCGCTCCAACACATCACTGCACCTCGCTGCGAAACATGGCTTCACATCCATCGCCGAATTCCTCGTCGACGCGGGCCACGAAGACGGAATGATCAGCCGTAACAACGACTGGGAAACACCTCTCATGCTGGCCGCAAGCGCTGGAAAGGAAGAATGCGGCGTCTACCTCGCCAAGCGCTTCCCTGAATCCGTAGACTGGAAGAACAAAGCTGGTCTCGACGCGTTGATGCTGGCGTGTAAATCTGGTTCGGGGACGCTGCATCTCATCCCCGCGCTGATCCTCCATGGACCCAGTATACTTTCTGCGAGCGACGCGCAGGGCAACACGGCGCTGCATCATGCTTCTGCGGCGGGAGAATTGAAAGCGCTAAGGATGTTACTGCAGTATGGAGCGAATCCGCTGGCGAGTAATAGCTACAGCTGGACACCTGTTCATTACTCGGCCACCACAGCGGCAGAAGCATATTTCAAGACTCTCATCATCGAGTTTGAGAAGAAGAAAGCAGAAGGGAAACGTGCAGTCAAGGAGAGGGAGCGGCAGCGTACCGCAGGTGTCAGGCTGGTTACTGATGCCGAAGGTTTGGGAGGCGCGAATGCAGGTGTGCCAGAGGGGAGGGCTTCTGTTGAAAGCAATAGACAGAGGGCAAGGGATGATGCGGCCATTGCAGGGCTTCCGGCGCCCGGTATGATGGAATGGAGTCCTATAGAGAGAAGGAGGGCTATGACGCCCACTGAGGGCAGGGGGTGGACGTTTACGCCTGATGGAATGAGGCCGAGGGCTGAGACCGGCGAGTCTATATAGGCATACATTGGGTGTTAGAAGGGGTTGGCATCGAGTAAGGAGCATTGAAGAGCGGAACTTTGGCGTCGTGGGGTCACGGTTTGTATATTGATATATGTACCATCACTCATGGTCTTTCGTATTCTTTTTCGCTTTCAAATGAACTTTTATGAGCTGATCCTCATTCTCTCATACATCATGCATTAGACTTCTCAACCCGATTCACGGCCATGCTATTCCGCCAAATTCTACACTAAACCAAAGAAATCTACCCTATACTACATCAAAGAGAGAAACTAAACATCCGTCTAGAGCATATGTAGAAATTACTTCTTCCTACTACAATAAAGCGTATTAAGAAGTGTGTAGACGTAGATAGAAGATCTAGAAGTCTACGATACTATTAATTTTTACAAGTTTTCCTGTTGGGAGCTAATGTAAGCTGCAAGATAGGACTTGTTATTTCTATACCTGATTAGCTTTTCCCTTGTATGTGGTACTAGAAGCCTTACCTCTGGCACCCGAAATATCTAGCAGATGGACCCGTCATGCGTTCCTTCCTACTACTTCCTCACATCCAAGCAGCCATTTCCCTCGTCGCAGACACAGGACATGCCGGCCAATGGAATCTGCTGAAAGTGTGAGGTGTGTTGGAGGACGTTCGTGTTAGTACAATTGAGGCTGTATGTTCCGATGGGAAAGAGTGAGTATTGTAG
>Ga0181466_1000466_pt1 | contig 14424 bp, 13 predicted proteins | sample InSIn4gowninarea_FD_119078 | JGI IMG/M metagenome (GOLD analysis project Ga0181466, IMG submission 119078) | Clean room microbial communities from NASA Spacecraft Assembly Facility at Jet Propulsion Laboratory, Pasadena, California, USA -... ... | reverse complement strand
AACCGCACCATGGCATTTTTTTGTGTGGTGGAAGTAATGCGTACCTGGTGGCGCTTGTCGCCGTCCTGCACAATCATCAGTGAAGTATTGGGCGGAATGCGGCCCAGATTCTCAGCCACCAGCACCAAAATATGATCCGGATTATCGGGGTCCATTTTCAGGTTGATGGTGAGGGGCGAAGCCGTAAGCCTTTGTTGCGACAATACCAGTTTGTTGTCCAGATACACCGATATGGTATCGTCGTCTATTTCGCCGTTGTCGTACAGCTTTACCACTATTTCCTCGTTTTCTACTTTTACCGTTTCGGTAAGGTCATTATTGCGGTTGCGGGTGGTGGCAGGCAGGGTTACCTTTGGCACAGGCGTCGATATTTTGGGTGCATCCTGCCGTACGACAGGCGGTGCCGGCTGACGGCGCACCGTGTCTTTTTTAGGTAGGGCTTTTGAGGGTGTGGTTTTAGCCGGCGGTGTTGCAGGTTTTTTTGCTACAGGCGGTGTTTTGGCCGGCGTTTTAGGTGCGGGCTTGGCGGGTGTATTTGTTTTTGGTTTGGCTGTAACAGGGGCTTTGGGCCTGGCCTGAGCGATGCCTGGGTTTTTGGTTGCCGGCGTGTTGCGCAAAAAAGGTTCCACATAAAAATCGGAGGTAGGCACTTTGCGTAAATAAACCTTTCCGCCGCCGCAACCCGCGCCACGGCTGATGCCAAAGGCCGAATCGCTTTTTTCGTATTTGCTGGTGTAGGTACCTTCCAAAAATTCTTCTTTGCCCGATCTGCTGTATTCCATCAAACAGCGCATGATGCAGGCTACCGAACTGCCCGACATGCGGAGTTCCACGGTTTTTATTTCCTGTATCAGGATCTGTTTTGTCTTTGGGTTGTACGTACCCGTTAGGGTGGCCTTGCCGTAAAAAACAGTAGTAAGATAAGAATAGGAAACCCCCGAAACGGTGCGCTGCGGCGTTTGCTTTATCTGCACTTCAAATTTGTACTGATCGTACCCTTCGGTAATAAAATAACCCCGCCAGATACCCGAAAGATTTTGCGCCGCCAAGGCACCACCCATCATCAATAGCAACAGGAACAATCCCGCTTTCGCCACCCAAAACTTCATAAGCCGTGAAATTAGCATTTCAAAAATCGCTTCTTTGCCGCAATGTGGCAAGCCTTTGTTAAATTCGCGCTTCTTTAAGAAAAGACTGATATGATTCAAATTCGTTTTCCGGATGGTGCGGTGCGTAGTTACGAAAAGGGCGTTTCTGCTTTGGATGTGGCCAGATCCATTTCGGAAGGCCTGGCCCGCAAAGTACTGGCCGCAGAAGTAAACGGAGCGGTTTGGGACGCTACCCGCCCCATTGAAGAAGACGCTGCATTGAAGCTGCTGACGTGGGAAGACAAAGAAGGCCAAAATACGTTCTGGCATTCCTCGGCCCACCTGATGGCCGAAGCTATTGAAGCGCAGTTTCCGGGTGTAAAGTTTTGGGTAGGCCCGCCGGTGGAAAACGGCTTTTACTATGATGTGGACCTGGGTGGCCGGCAAATAGGAGAAGATGACCTGAGGGCCATTGAAAAAAAAATGAACGAACTGGCCAAACAAAGCAATGCCTACATCCGCAAACCCATTTCCAAGCAGGATGCGGTAGCTTACTTTGAGGAAAAAGGCGACGAGTACAAACTGGATTTGTTGCAAAACCTGTCCGATGGTGAAATAACGTTTTATACACAGGGCGCCTTTACCGATCTGTGCCGCGGCCCGCATATACCCAATACCGGTTTTATCAAAGCCATTAAGCTTACCAATATTTCCGGCGCTTACTGGAAAGGCGACGAAAAGAATAAAATGCTCACCCGCATCTACGGGGTTACTTTTCCTTCGCAGAAAGGGCTGGACGAGTACCTGCAGATGCTGGAAGAAGCCAAAAAACGCGACCACCGCAAGCTGGGCAAAGAACTGAGCATCTACACCACCAACGATGATGTGGGCCAGGGCCTTATTATGTGGCTGCCAAACGGTACCATTATCATTGAAGAACTGGAAAAGCTGGCGAAAGAAACCGAGAATGCTGCCGGTTATAAAAGGGTAGTAACACCGCATATTGCTAAGGAAAGCCTGTATCTCACCAGCGGACATTTGCCTTATTATGCCGAAAGTATGTTTCCGCCCATGGAAATGGATGGTGAAAAGTACTATCTCAAGTCCATGAACTGCCCGCACCACCACAAGATATTTGATGCCGAGCCCAAAAGCTACCGCGACATGCCGTACCGCATTGCCGAATACGGTACCTGCTACCGCTACGAGCAAAGCGGCGAGTTGTTTGGCCTGATGCGGGTACGCTGCCTGCACATGAACGATGCGCATATTTATTGCACTAAAGAGCAGTTTGCCCAGGAGTTCAAGGCCGTAAATGACATGTACCAGAAGTATTTTAAGATATTTGGTATTGAAAAATACGTAATGCGCCTGAGCCTGCACGACCCGGAAAAGCTGGGTGAAAAATATGTGAACGAGCCGGAGCTGTGGCTGGAAACCGAAGCCATGGTTCGGCAGGTGATGATTGAAGCCCAGGTGCCGTTTGTAGAGGTAAAAGGCGAAGGTGCTTTTTACGGCCCTAAAATTGACGTGCAGATCTGGAGCGCCATTGGACGCGAATTTACACTGGCTACCAACCAGGTGGATTTTGCACAGCCGCGCCGCTTTAAGCTATCCTTTACCAATCAAAACAATGAGGCCGAAACCCCGTTGATCATTCACCGGGCGCCGTTGGGCACCCACGAACGCTTTATTGGCTTTTTGCTGGAGCATTACGCCGGTAAGTTTCCCACCTGGCTGGCGCCGCTACAGGTAAAGATTCTGCCGATATCGGACAAGTTTTTGGATTATGCCAAATCGCTTTTAAGTGAATTGAAAAAATGGGATATTCGTGCAGAGATTGATGAGCGGAATGAAAAAATTGGCAAGAAGATACGCGACACGGAAATGATGAAAGTGCCTTACATGCTGGTGATCGGCGAAAAGGAAGTGGCCGAAGGCAAGGTGTCCATCCGCCGGCAGGGAAGGGGTGATGTGGGCACAAAGGCAATAGCCGAATTTGTGGCCGAGATCAAAACCGAGATCGTTGACAGGGTAGGATAACGTTTTTGGGTATGAATGCAACACAATCTTTTAAGATTTATGAAATGTTGCAAAAACATGGTAAAAACGATGCTGATGCCAAATCGCTTGTTGCGGAAATAGAGCAGATAATTGAAAATAAGATTGCGGATAAGAAAAATATTCTTGCAACAAAAGAAGACATTGCCCAGCTGGAACTGAAGATCGAAAGCCGTTTCAATTCCGTTATCATGTGGCTTGTGGGTACCGGCATCGGCATTGTTGGCCTTATTTTTACAATTATCAAATTATTTGTAGTTTGAATACAATTCGGCAGTAATAAAAACAAAAAGCAAAAGGTTACCAATGCGCCGGCTGCCGGCGGTGGCGTGGTAAACAAACATTATGGCATTACCTAACAGAGGAATCAACAAGGGAGGCCGCGGCCGGTTTCCCATCCGCAAAGAAGCGGAACACCGCATCAACCACCACATCCGCGTGCCGCAGGTGCGCCTGGTGGGCGACAATGTTACCGTGGGCGTTTACACCACGGGCGAAGCCCTGAAAATGGCGCAGGCACAGGAAATGGATTTGGTGGAAATCTCTCCGCAGGCCGATCCGCCGGTTTGCAAGATCATTGACTACAACAAATTTTTATACGATAAGAAGAAGAAGGAAAAGGAAATGAAGGCTAAGGCCAAGACCTCCGAAATGAAGGAGATCCGCTTTACGCCCAATACCGACGATCACGACTTCGACTTCAAAGCAAAGCACGCCGAAAACTTCTTGAAAGAAGGCAATAAGGTAAAGGCTTATGTGCAGTTCAAGGGCCGGGCCATTATGTTTAAAGACCGTGGCGAGCTGCTGCTTTTAAAATTTGCCGAGCGCCTGGCCGACTTTGGAACGCTGGAAAGCATGCCCAAACTGGAAGGAAAAAGAATGCTGGCCATCTTTACGCCAAAAGCAAAGAAAAAGCCGGAAGCCAAGCCGGCACAAGCTTCCTAAATATTATCAATCCGCAGCAACCCGCTGCGGATTTTTTTGCGCCTGGTAACATGCTGTTTCAGCAATTGTCAGCGTGTATCATGCCCATCCCGCCATAGGCGGACGGCGTGATTGTGGGCTTAGGGTCAAAAGCCGTATCTCAAACTTGGAGCGGTATCAAACCCATAAAGCTTTACCCAAGCAATGCTTCGCTGTTCATTATATTTCCTCCTTTTGCTGTCAGATCCTTTTTTGCTTTTTCAAATCCCTGCACATCTATAGGTTTGGTTGCGTCTTCAATAATCACTGTTTCAAAACCTTCTTTCAAAGCATCCAAAGCCGTGTAATACACACAGAAATCTGCTGCAAGACCAACCACAAAAACCCTATCTACAGCGCGGGCTTTCAGGTACCCCGCAAGCCCGGTAGCTTTGCGGTAGCCGTTATCGTAAAAACCGCTATAGCTGTCAATGCCGGAGTCCATGCCTTTGCGGAAGATGGCTTCTACTTTATTAAGATGGATTGCGTTGCTTAATTCGGCTCCGGGGGTGCCCTGCACGCAGTGATCGGGCCAAAGCACCTGCTGCAGCCCGTTCAGATAGATCACTTCAAACGGCTTTTTACCTTCATGTGCCGATGCAAAAGACCGATGCCCCTGCGGGTGCCAGTCCTGCGTGGCCACTACCAGCGGAAAAAGCGGCATCAAACTATTTACAACCGGAATAATGCCATCGCCACCGGCAATGGCCAAGGCCCCGCCGGGCAAAAAATCGGGCTGTATGTCCACCAGAATCAGGGCTTCCATGCTCTTCTTTTTTTCTGCAAGGGTCAAAATCCCTATCTGCACGGTTACTCAAAAATAACGGTCTTGTTTCCGTGCACAAACACTCGTTCGTCAAATACCAGGTTCAGGGCTTTTGCCAGTACCATCTGCTCCACGTTTCTGCCGGCCTGCGCCATTTCTTTTGCATTGTGCGTGTGGTTCACGGTTATCACATCCTGTGCAATGATGGGGCCTTCATCCAGGTTGTCGTTTACAAAATGGGCCGTTGCGCCAATGATCTTTACGCCTCTTTCATAAGCCTGTGCATAGGGCCTGGCGCCTACAAACGCCGGTAAAAAAGAATGGTGTATGTTGATGATCCGGGCAGGATAGCGGGCTACAAAATGGGGCGACAGAATGCGCATGTATTTGGCCAGTACCACAAACTCGGGTGCGTACCCGTCAATGGCTTTTGACAGCTGTTGTTCGTGTTCTTTCCGGCTACATCCTTCGTGCGAAATAAGGATGAACGGCAGGTTAAACTTTTTTACCAGCGGCTCCAGTTGGGCGTGGTTGGCTATCACAGCCTTTATGTTGGCGCCCAACTCGCCATAATAGTGCCGCACCAGCAGATCGGCAAGGCAGTGGTGCTCCTTGGAAGCAAGCACCACAATTTCTTTATTGCGCTGCGCCGAAAGCCGCAAGGAAGCACCGGGCGGAAGCACGGCACGCAGTTCTGTTTCCAGTTCTGCTGCATCAAACGGCCCCGAAAAACCGGTACGCATAAAAAAATGATTGGCCGAGCGCTCTACAAATTCATCGTTAGAAACGATGTTGAGCTGATGCCGGAACAAAACACCCGTAACGGCGGCAATAATGCCGGGGCGGTCGGGGCAGTGAATAAGTAAAATGTGTGCAGCCATATAAAATCCTAATGCAAGCAGCCGTGGTTTTAAGGCGGAAAAATAAGGAATTATAAAACCCAACGATCTTGAACATTTTCACGCTCAGGGTCAAAACGCCTACCTGGCATTAGCAAAGCCTTAATTGCAGCACGGCGGTACAATGCGGCAACTGATTACATTTGTAGTTTAAATCACGATTGCCTTATGTCAACATCAGTTTATATTGTAAGTATTGCCCGCACCCCAATTGGCAGCTTCAACGGTGCACTGGCATCGGTAACCGCGCCAAAGCTGGGTGCCGCAGCCATCAAAGCCGCTATGGAGCGGGCCGGCATCGGGCCGGAGCAGGTGCAGGAAGTGTATATGGGAAATGTGGTAAGCGCAGGCATCGGGCAGGCGCCGGCACAGCAGGCCAGCATTTACGCAGGCATTCCCACCACCGTTAACTGCACCACGGTAAATAAAGTATGCGCCAGCGGCATGAAGGCCATTATGCTGGGTGCACAAAGCATTATGTGCGGCGATAACGATATTGTGGTTGCCGGCGGCATGGAAAGTATGAGCAATATTCCGTATTACCTGGAGAAAGCCCGCAATGGTTACCGTCTTGGCCATGATAAAATTATTGACGGCATTATACGTGACGGGCTTTGGGATCCATATGGCGATTATCACATGGGCAATGCCGGCGAATTGTGCAGCACCACCTACAACATTTCGCGGCAGGACCAGGATGATTTTGCCAAAAGGAGCTACCAGCGTGCGCAGGAAGCCTGGAGCAAAGGATATTTCAGCAAAGAAATTGTTCCGGTAGAAGTGGCCGGCAAAACCACAACCCTTGTTAGTGAAGATGAAGAGCACGGCAAAGCCAATTTCGATAAGATGGCAACGTTAAAAGCCGCGTTTACAAAGGAAGGTGCCATTACGGCGGCAAACGCTTCCAAAATAAACGACGGTGCCGCAGCAGTAGTGTTGATGAGCGAGGCCAAGGTACGGGAATTGGGGATCAAACCGCTTGCCCGCATTGTGTCGTTTGCCGACGCCTCGCAGGCGCCCGAATGGTTTACCACCACGCCGGTAAAAGCCATGCAAAAAGCCCTGGATAAGAGCGGACTGACCGTAGCCGATATGGATGCTTTCGAGGTAAACGAAGCATTTAGCTGTGTTGCCATCATCAATGCCCGCGAGCTGGCCATTGATACCGAAAAGCTGAATAAATGGGGCGGGGCGGTGGCCCTGGGGCATCCTATTGGGTGCAGCGGTGCCCGCATTACGGTTACGCTGCTTTCCATACTGGAGCAGGAGGGTGGCCGCTACGGCATGGCCGGCATCTGCAACGGCGGCGGCGGTGCCAGCGCTATGATAATAGAAAGAGTGGGGTACGGGTTTTAGGGATGAGGTGGAGGAAGTTTAGAAGGTTTAGGGAGGTTTAGAGATACCCTAAACTTTCTAAACCTTCTAAACCTTTTACCCTATGATCTTCTTTCTGCTATACTTGAAGCGGAAAAATATAAGGGCCAGGTTTACGGCTACAGAGAAGATGTTGGTGTAAATGATGGGTGGGTCTTTACGCATAAAGCCATACACTACCCAAAGTATAAGGCCTGCCAGCAAAGTGATGATCATCAACACCGAAAGATCCTCCACTTTTTTCTCTTTTATTACTTTCAGCAGCTGTGGCAGCATCGAAGATGCGGTAAGTACCCCGGCTGCAATGCCAATCCATTGCATTGTGTCCATACGCCTATGGTATAAACATCGTTCCATTTTTTCACTGCGGTATTTGTTTTAGGTAATGTGGAGGTGCTCCGCTAATTTTGCCCCCGTTCCCGAAAAAAAGATTGAACCTTCATGAGACAAATTGCATTTCGCGAAGCCTTACGTGAAGCCTTATCCGAAGAGATGCGCCGCGACGACCGCGTATTCGTTATGGGTGAGGAAGTGGCCGAATACAATGGCGCTTACAAAGTAACACAAGGCATGCTTGCGGAGTTTGGCCCGCGCCGGGTGATTGATACGCCTATTGCCGAACTGGGCTTTACGGCCATTGCCGTAGGCGCTGCGCAAAACGGCCTGCGCCCGGTAGTAGAGTTCATGACCTGGAATTTTGCAGTGCTGGCCCTGGACCAGATATTAAACACGGCTTCCAAAATGCTGGCCATGAGCGGCGGGCAAATTTCCTGTCCTATTGTTTTTCGCGGTCCTAACGGTTCTGCGGGCCAGTTGGGCGCCCAGCACTCCACGGCGTTTGAAGCGCTGTATGCCAACATTCCAGGGTTAAAAGTCGTATCCCCTTCCAACGGCTACGACGCCAAAGGTTTGCTCAAACAAGCCATTCGTTACGAAGAAGACCCGGTGTGCTTTATGGAAAGCGAAATTATGTATGGCGATAAAAGCGAAGTGCCCGAAGAAGAATATTACATTCCGCTTGGAAAGGCCGATGTTAAGCGGAGCGGCCGCGATGTAACGATTGTTTCCTTCAATAAAATGATGAAAGTGGCCCTGGGTGCTGCTGCCGAGCTGGAAAAAGAAGGCCTTTCGGCAGAAGTGATTGACCTGCGCACCATCCGCCCGCTGGACTGGCAAACGGTTTTGGAAAGCGTAAAGAAAACCAACCGGCTGGTGATTGTAGAAGAGCAGTGGCCATTTGCCTCTATATCAAGCGAGCTTAGCTACCGCATACAAAAAGAAGGTTTCGATTACCTGGATGCGCCCATCCGCCGCATTACGGCTGCCGATGCGCCCCTGCATTATGCGCCCAATCTGGTAGCCGCTGCGCTTCCCGATGTGGCCCGCACCGTGAAGCTGGTAAAAGAAGTGATGTATCTGAAAAAGTAAAAGATAAGTTTCTTTGGAAAGCAAAAATGAAAAGGTTGTGCCCCGGCGCAACCTTTTCATTTTTGGGGAGGCACAAAAAAATTTGCCCCGATACTTTGAAATGTAAAATATAGCCTGCATCTTTGTTATGGTTTTTCATAGGATATTGGATTTTACACGAGGCTGGATTTCTATCCGGCCTTTATTTTTTTAGATCTCACCCCCGACCCCGCTCCAACTTTGTTGGAGCGGGGTGAACAAACTATAAGGATTCTTACAGGATATGAAAAAGAGAACCCGCAGCATATTACATGTTGCGGGTTCTCTTTTTTGATGAAGAAGTAAACTTTGCACACGCAGCCGCTGTTTCCCGCTCCAACTTTGTTGGAGATGGGTTAGGGATGAGGTGCTTATCTTTGCCGTTTTTAAGCACATACCCTAATGCCTACCATTCTTATTATCGACGACGAAAAGGCGATCCGTAAAACGCTCCAGGAAATCCTCACGTTTGAAGGTTATACTATTGACGAAGCCTCCGATGGTGAAGAGGGCCTTCAAAAATTTAAAAACAAAACCTACGATGTGGTGCTTTGCGATATTAAGATGCCAAAAGTAGACGGCATTGAATTTTTGCAAAGAGCAGTGGAAAGCAACCCCGATGTGCCCGTTATTATGATCTCGGGCCACGGCAACATAGAAACGGCCGTGGAAGCCGTAAAAAAAGGCGCATACGATTTTATACAAAAGCCACCGGACCTGAACCGCCTGCTTATTACCATACGCAACGCACAGGAAAAGAACAAGCTGGTAACCGAAACAAAAACCCTGCGCCGCAAAGTAACCAAGGTGCAGGACATGATTGGCGAGTCGGGTGCCATTAAGAAGATAAAAGAAACCATTGAAAAAGTAGCGCCTACGGAAGCCCGCATTCTTATTACCGGCGAAAACGGCTCGGGTAAGGAGCTGGTAGCCCGCTGGGTGCACGAAAAGAGCAGCCGTGCAGATAACCAGCTGGTAGAAGTAAACTGCGCCGCCATTCCCAGCGAGCTGATAGAAAGTGAATTGTTTGGCCATGAAAAAGGTTCTTTTACTTCAGCCATCAAACAACGCATCGGCAAATTTGAACAAGCAAGCGGCGGCACCCTGTTCCTGGACGAGATAGGCGATATGAGCCTGAGCGCACAGGCCAAAGTGCTGCGTGCCCTGCAGGAAGGAAAAATTACCCGTGTGGGCGGCGATAAAGAAATAGCAGTGGATGTGCGGGTAGTGGCGGCAACCAATAAAGACCTGTTGCAGGAAGTAGAAGCCAGGAACTTTCGCCTGGACCTTTACCACCGCCTGAGCGTGATCCTGATTCATGTGCCTTCGCTCAACGAGCGGCGGGAAGACATACCGCTACTGGTGCAGCGCTTTCTGCAGGACATCTGCTCCGACTACGGCATATCTAAAAAGGCTATTGAGCCCGAAGCCATGAAATGCCTACAGCAATACAACTGGACGGGCAATGTGCGGGAACTGCGCAATGTGGTGGAGCGCCTTGTTATCTTATCGGGCAAAAGCATTAACAGGGAAGATGTAAAAAATTATGTGTTGCCTAAATAAAGATTGTACAGGTAAGCCGATCCTGAAGTAATAACATACAAAAGGCACCGGGTAAAAGCAACCAACGTTTTTATCCGGTGCTTTTTTTATGCGGTAGCAGCTGCAGGTTTTATGCAGATAGGGTTTTTGACCCTCGTGCCGTTTCGGTGCATTGCTTATCCGGCAACATCCTCAAATACCCTATCTGTTTTTCGGGCTTTAATAAACTGATGGATGTCCTTATCGGATAAGAGCAAGGTTACATTCACAAATTGCCGCTGCAGATGATGCACGGCTTTGCCGGATGCAATAATGTGTTTGTCGGGAAAATGGCGCACCAGGCTTTCGAGGTACACTTCCGCATCCATCTGCAAAAGGTTGGTGAGCAGGTGCAAAAAAAGGTATCGGATGCCGGGCCGCTGCGCACATTGCTCCAGCACGGACAACTGCACGTTCTTGCCCAGGAACAGTACCGACCAGCCCCATTTGCGCAACATATAATGCAGGTACAAAAGCGGTAGCTCGTGAAACTCGCCCTTTGGTGCAAAAAGAATCAGCTCGGCCGGTTTGTTTACAATCGGCACTTTTTCTATTTCGGCAATAATCCTGTTTTGAATAAGGTAAGATGAAAAATGCTCCTGCGCCGGCACCAGGTGGTTGGTTACCCAAAGCATACCCACCCGCTGCAAAAAAGGAAAACATACTTCTTCAATGGCTTTCTCAAACCCGATGGTTGTTATTACTTCATTCATCAGGTGGGCAAAGCCGGCCTCGTCAAAGTCCAGTGCAAATGCAATCAGTTGTACCACAAAGTTCGGGTAGGTATCACCGTTAAGCGGTACGCTGGCTACTTCGGCCTGGAGTTGCGCGGCATCTAAAGCGGCTATGCGGGATATCTTCCAGCCCTGATGATACAAAAAAGCTACGCGGAGCAGCAGCTTCAGATCATCGTTGCTATAAATGCGGTGCGAACTGCCCTTGCGGCTGGGGGCAAAAAAGCGGTAGCGTTGTTCCCATATTCTCAGTGTGTGTGCTTTGATGCCCAACAGGTTCTCTACATCCTTTATGGTAAATTGCTGCATGTTCTTGTTACCGTTTGCCGCCCAGGCCCTTACTTTAGCAAAAACTTTGCTAGTTGCGCAACAGGCAACGTGTTTTAAATGATAAATTTGAGCGCCGTAAAAATAAGCCAATGCCGCCTTCGCATATTCTGACTGTTTATCTTATTTCTTTTCTGCTGGTCTTTCTTCCTTCATTTGGTTTGGCAAAGATGTTTGAAAAAGCAGGCGTTGCATCCTGGAAAGCTTATGTTCCTTTTTATAACACCTGGGTAATGCAGGAGCTTGCACGCAGGCCCAGGCATTGGGTTTTTTGGCAGGCCATACCGGTGGTAGGCTGGTTTATTACGCCGGGTATCTTTATCGAATTTGTAAAACTGTTTGGCCGCTTTTCGCTTCTCGATCATACGTTGGCTGCTTTGGCGGCCCCCTTTTATTTTCCTTATCTCGGTTATTCCAGCAAAGTGCGCTACATAGGCCCCGAGGGTGTGCGCCGCTATGTAAAGCCCAGCTGGCGCGAATGGATTGATGCGGCGGTATTTGCCATTATTGCCGCTACGCTTATCCGCACTTTTGTGTTTGAAGCATATACCATTCCTTCCGGGTCCATGGAAAAAACACTTCTGGTAAACGACTTTCTTTTTGTAAGCAAGTTCAGCTACGGGCCACGCATACCCAACACACCGCTTTCCATTCCGTTTGTACACAACTACATACCCGGCTCCGACCGGAAGTCGTACACCGAACTGGTCAAAATCCCCTATATCCGCTGGTTTCAGTCGCCGGTAGAAAGGGGCGATGTGGTGGTGTTTAATTTTCCGGCCGGCGATACGGTGATCAACAGGCCCGAGTACCAGTCGTTCCGCCCTTATTACGATGTGATACGGCAGGCAGGCGGCGGCAATGAAGCCCGCGGCCGCGATGTTATACTGGCCAACCCGGAGGCCTATCCGCTGGCCATACACCCGCCCGACAAGTCGGACAACTACATCAAGCGTTGCGTGGCCGTTGCCGGCGATACCCTGGAAATAAAAAATGCGGTGGTGTACATTGACGGCAAAGCCCAGGCTGCCCCGCCCAACAGCGTGATGCCTTACATTGTAGAAACCAACGGACAGCAGCTGGACGAAACAATAATGAAGGAAGAGTTCAACATTGATATTACCAATCCAGAACAGTTTCAGCCCGGCGGCGGCAACCTGTACCAGATGTGGCTCACACAGGCAGCCGTTGATAAGCTGAAGAAGAGCCAACTGGTAAAAACAATGGAGCCAAGGCTGGTAGATACGGCTTTTTACGATCCTTCTTTTAACAGCTATGTTATTGAAAATGGCTGGACCATCGACAATTTCGGCCCTATATGGGTTCCCAAAAAAGGCGCTACGCTGGTGCTCAATCCCCGGCTGTATTCTATTTACGAGCGGGTGATACGGGTGTACGAGCAAAACGAGTTTTATATGCAAAATGGCAAGTTTTTCCTGAACGGAAAAGAAGTGGACCGTTACACATTTAAAATGAATTATTACTGGATGATGGGCGATAACCGCCACGGCTCGCAGGATTCCCGCTTCTGGGGCTTTGTGCCCGAAGACCGTGTGGTGGGCAAGGCCTGGATGATCTGGTTTAGCTGGGAGAACGGCCCCCGGTGGAACCGGTTATTCCGCATCGTCAAATAGCCTACTTTTAAAAACGCCCCTGAAAATAACAGGGGCGTTTTTGTCGTTAAACAGCCTGTATGGAAGAACAAAAATTTGAGTTTAGATATTCGGTGTTCAGCAGCATAAACGAATTGACGGAAGCCGATAAAAGCCTGTTGCTGGAAGCCCGCAGCGCCACCCAAAAGTCCTATGCACCTTACTCCAACTTTCATGTTGGTGCTGCCGCAAGGCTGCAGAGCGGCAGCGTTCTGTCGGGTGCCAACCAGGAAAATGCGGCCTTTCCCATTGGCATGTGTGCCGAAAGAGTGGTGCTGGCAACTGCCGCTTCCAACTTTCCGCAGGAGCCTGTTACCACAATGGCCATCAGCTACGAAAGCAAGGGCGGGCCCAGCGATCATCCTATTTCGCCCTGCGGCATGTGCCGCCAAACGCTGCAGGAAGCAGAGAGCCGCACCGGAAGGCCCATTAAGCTTATTTTAGGCGGCATGGAAGGAGCGGTGTACGTTATTGAAAGTGCGGGCCAGTTGCTGCCGCTTGCTTTTACCAGTACGGAGCTGAAATAAGGTTTTTTGAACCGGATAAGCAACATCATTTTCTGGAACCTTCTTTTTCCCTTACTTGCAGGTGGTGCTGTATATGGGCTGTTCAGGAAAAACACCCTCATCAGCTCTCTTCTACAGCACTTTTTTAAAGTAACGCCAATAGCGGTAAAAGAGATACGCTTATCTTGGTTGATAAACGTGCTACCTGATTTCTGCTGGTGTTATTCTTTCTCATTTGCGCTCTTGTTGGTATTAAAACCTAAAACTGTTTTCAACCAGAGCACCATTGGCGTTTTTTCTGTTCTTGTCTTTTCCGAAGTATTGCAGTTAGGACTGCCGGAATATTTCACCTTTGATCCTGTTGACTTAGCGGCAGCGTTATTAGCTTTTGTTTTGTCTTTGTTTGTTTATCGGAAGTTCTTGTAATATAGCAATATGAAGGTCTCCAAGAGGGTATTGCTGTTTTTGGTGTTGATTGTATATGCTGGTTTGTACATTGCTACCAAGCCGGATTTGTGCGAAGATGACTGTCAGAAATATGGTAATTTCCAGGTGCTGATGACCGCAAACCGGCCTTATATTTTGTCTGCAGGCGCTTGCAGCGCTACACTGATTTGCATAGGGGTAAATGATTCCGTTCAGAGAAACTGGGCTGTACTGGCGGACACCGCATGTTCTTATATCAAAAAAGTGGGGCTCGCTGGCAAATCGGTGGCCCTTGTCAGTGCATGGAACCAAGATACGCTTGCACAACAAACCTGTCCTTAAAACAACTGCTGCACGCCGGCGCTCCATTTGGCCTCATGATCCAGCAGCCACTTTTTGCGCCACAGCCCGCCTGCGTAGCCGGTAAGGCTTCTGTCGGTGCCGATAACCCGGTGGCAGGGCACGAGAATGGCGAGGTCCAGCCATTTTCAATAACATAGCTGTTAAAAGAAGGATCGTAAAAAGCCGTATCTACCAGCCTTGGCTCCATTGTTTTTACCAGTTGGCTCTTCTTCAGCTTATCAACGGCTGCCTGTGTGAG
>Ga0181466_1000509_pt1 | contig 14433 bp, 12 predicted proteins | sample InSIn4gowninarea_FD_119078 | JGI IMG/M metagenome (GOLD analysis project Ga0181466, IMG submission 119078) | Clean room microbial communities from NASA Spacecraft Assembly Facility at Jet Propulsion Laboratory, Pasadena, California, USA -... ... | reverse complement strand
TCAGTAAAGTGCCAAATGTATGGGAAGACTAAGATACGAACTTGATAGACACAACGATGTGCGATTGTGTTCTCTGAACCCAATGATGTGGAAGCTGGTAAGGAATGTCAACGCCGCCGATTATAAAACCGCCTCGAAGGTGTTAGCCTTAATTAGAAATGATCACACCGCAGAGACACTCACCACCAGTCATGAATATGATCACTGGCAAGTTCGAGACGTTGCCTGTCGGAGTGAAAACGGCCAAAGACAGACAATCCTCTCCCGAAGTAGGGGGCATGGCGGCAGGAGCCGCAGTATCGAGACCGGTCGGGATCAGATAACCAGGGAGTACTTGGTTGTATACATTCGGAGCACCAGAAAGATATTGTGGACAAAACAGCCCAAACTCAGTCGAATCGAAGGTTGTAGATGCATCCGAGGTGGCTTTCACCGGTGGTAACCACCGTTGTGACCCGATAGGAGGCACTGCGTATGGTACATTGCGGAATTGACGAACGTTGGGAACGGTGCTGTTGATCGTACCAACATATGTTCCTGTGTTTGTCGTAACTCTCAGTCCGTCCGCGGAAGCTGGCAGTGCATCAACGAAGGAACTGGCACAGAGCAGGAGGAGGCTGGCTCCGGCTGAGTGGACAAACATATCTCTGATATTTCAGGCTAGAAATCTCGTCCTTAACGTCTCTCGATTTTGAAATGTGAACGAGCCTACCGGAAGAGCTTGTACCAGCATACTGAAGTTGTTCTTTATATGCTTGTGCGGCAGAGCTGGTGCTCGGGTGCTTGAGCCCAGCGTAAACGTGACATGGTTCACTCGGTATCTTTCCCCAGGTTTTCCTCCGCTTCTGCAAGGGATCTATAGATTAGCTCAAGCTAGGCTTAACTTTGTCACTTCCACCTATTGATCGCGCGGGATGCATCGATATGAGGTGCGTCGCAGCTAAGAACAAGATTTTGGACACAACCAAGGACATCACGCACAGCTGTTTGCTGTGGCTCCTCTACAAGCTGTACACCAGGAGCTTCCGCAGCTAGTACAAAAATACCATTTAAGTTTTACCTCAATGGTCGATGTCGATTAGGCTAATAGCGGAATGTCGGGAACGCTCTTTTTCTCTCTAATGACACTACGTCTCTTATGCGGAGTCGTTCCTACCTGCCTAATGTACACACACCACTGGCCATGTCACATCTGTATTTCACTACTGCAACAGGCTGCAACTGCTGTGTGAGTACGGTTGCGGTTGCGGTTACGGTTACGGCTACGGCTGTTCTCAATCCACCGCTAACATACAGAACTCGTCGTTCTGGAACTTCACCATACATAAGTATAGTGTATATACGTATCTCAATCATAATAGCACACTACGTATACGCTAAAGGCCAGAACAGTACAGTGGAAGATTAGAGGGTGTTGGCTTAATATGATTGTACAGCCTGTCGATTTGTCCTCTAACATAGCTTATGTACGTATACGTACTGTTAACGTAGCTCATGAGCATGCTCACCTAACACAAAATCGTGTCTACCACACCCCAAAACGCTGAATCAACATGAAATAGCCCAAACTCTGGCACTAACTCAGAAGCCAGTTCCAGGCCAGTCATAGCATCAGGACAGACCTCATCTCCAGCCTCAGCATGCACAGCCATTTTCAATTTTGCAATGAAATGAGAAGATACGTACGTAGTGTGAATTGTCCTTCGTGACCTCTTACATATCCCCAGATACCGATCGCGCTGGCAGACTTATACTGGTCTTTCAGATGGCGACTCTCACAAGGAGGTGGTAGCTCGTACCCAACCGTTGGAGGGCAATACTCCGGTATACCGGTGACTGCCTTTGACGAAATGAGTGTGGCTTTCCATCAATGATGAGCTCCTAGGCCGCAGCCGTCTTCGTGGCCCCAAAGGTCAGCGGCTTTGCCAAGGATGTTGGCTGGGTGGCGGCCACCTGAGTGAATGTCTTGCGTGAATCGTAGAGGTTTGAACTTGATATAGTGCTTATGGTGCCAGCAAAGTTGATAGCATCATCGTCATTGTGAACCAAAGCAAACATATTCTTCAAAATCACGATCACGCTCATGTTCGGCTCGGTTGTTTAGCATGTCAGGATAGGTGCGGCCCAGGACCCATTCCTGGTTGTGTTGAGGAAGGTAGCAAGCAGTTCATGTCTTCACTGTAGGCCACCTCACAATTGATGATGTCTTTGTATTGGCTCAGTGCTTGATTATAGTCCATCATAACGCAGTCGCCCTGGGGCTCGACAATGACGGGATCATTCGAGGCCACATAGCCGTTGCGGCATGGACTACCATCAGTCGTATCTTGGGCAATTCTCACATTAACGTGTAGAAAGATCCTCAGTAGGCAGAGTGTGGTCTTTGTTCTTGTTTTGTTGTAGGATTGAGAGGTCGTCAAATGTAAATACGTACTTTGTGGTGGAAGGTTGACTTACTGCTTTATACTCTCTTTCACATACCGTTTCCCAAGGAACCGTGTAAAGCTTATTCATGCCCTGAGCTGTAAACGATACACATTATCGAACGGACAACCTTGCGATCTGATCACCATACGTACGTTGGTGCATGTTCACTGCCTTTCGAGGCCAGACAATTGGCTATGCGTCACTAGCCTTTGGTGCCGAACTTAAGCTCTTCTAGGCATGCCTGGAGCAAAGTTAAGTAACAATCTGAGACCTAAAAAGTCTGATTTAAACGCCCGGAAATTAGCGAGTAGTCGCCGGCATAGCTAAAACACTCGAGGATGGTAACGAACACTGTGGTTCGGATTTGTCCGTCATATATATATTTCTCGTGCTACTGCACATTGAGGTTATGGACAAAAACCAAATCACCCGCAGTCCACCTGGTGGTGGCAAGACCATTCCTTGTTGAACTGTGTCATGTCGCTTGCTTGAGCGAGGGGTTGTCTCCAAAATCGAAGTGCACAACCCATGAATGCGTATTGTTCATCCTTCTTGTGACACAGTAAGCACTTTTTGTGGTTGCAACGATCGTAATCGGTGAAAAGCTCACCAGCAAGCACTGAACGTCTTCAGTTGGTTTGGTTCGGTGAACCGAAGGATCACAAGCAGTCAGCTGTATTCAGAAATAGTTCAATAAGAAGCGACATCCTTTCATGTCGGGGGCATAAAGTTTTGATGTGGCAGATCTCGATGTCAGGATTTACTCGTCAGTGTTGAGCAGCGCGCGATGTGCGTTTGACAGTAAGTGACTGTCCATTTCTCTTGTTGTTCTTGGCTCACGCACCGGATACGTAGAGTCCTGGCAGTCGACTGTTCAGTCCGAGTATCCTGACAACACTGACAATAGTATTCAGGACTGGCTTGCACAGAGGTTAAGACAGAGTCTCGCTGCTGTGAGAACGCACAAGTGGTACCATTCGCTCGCGTGTCGTACACCTTCAAAGAAGACAGGGTAGAGGTGCCGCCTTTGGACTTGGCTCCAGTATGTATTTAGAATGTGCTTTGCATGTTTTTGGAGTGAAAGACTACGTAGGTACGTAGGTATATAGTGCAGCCGCACGTGGAGACTTGATTCGTGTCTGAACAGAAGATGGACGAGGTCTTGAAAAACGCAGGGGGAAGATTGGAAAGGACATGGATGCCAGGTACATGTAAAAGCTCGCTAAAAAGTCTTGTTGCTCGGCGGAGGACGGCTGTGTTAGTAGCACTGGAGTTGTGTATTGAGAACGTATCACGGTCAACATATAGCTTTTTGTGCGACTTGGTGTTGCCTGCACGCAATCGCGTTAACGACGAAGGCGCAATATCGCAAGACATGGGTCGAAGGCATGTACATGAATCGTACCTGCCGCTCGGCCATATTCACGGCCACGCATGTCGAAACTATCACGCATACTCAACGTATCTCGGGCATTGTGCTGAAGTTACATCTTATTTGACGGACGCCCAGATACTTATGTAGATGCTAGTGATGTCTACGACAAAGTGACCGAGTCAATTTTGAATAGCTGCCGTACTTTACTTGTGATCAACACAAACATTGCAAGCAACAAGCGTCAACGGAACTACGTACGTACATACGTTGCTGATACCAGCTGTGATAGTCTAAACCCAAACTTGTGTGTGTAAATGAGAAACAATTTTACTAATTATTCTATGTTTTTATGCATTTGACCATCTCCCAGACTCTGGTGTTATCGTTTTGAGATAGATGTTGTGGAAGCAAGTACGTAGCCATGTCTTATGTTCGAGGCTAAACTCTTCGAATAGACGCGCAAGTGCCACCACCAGCCAGCAGGTTGTCACTCTTGACACCTTATCGCTGGTACTCGGTGAGTTAATAAAGTAATTGACTACGCACAGATCTACACTGTTCTCAACCAATGGAATATGTTCATTTGAGTATTTATGGGTGATGTGCTGACCTACATATAGATGACAAATGACACTTATGCCAATAACATCTTGTGAATTATGCTATCCTTCCTGCAAGAGGTATAGTTCTGCATGAGAGTGGGTAGTCGATTTACTTTGTTAACTCACCAAGTACTGTACATGCTGGATATATCCCAGCACGTATACCTTTCTGAATGAAATGAGCCACTGCACCGTCATTGCACTGGACTGGAGTCTTGCTGCCTCCAAATCAATGCCAACGTGGTGGAGCGATGAGAAGCAGGGAGGAAAACGAAGGCAAACACGAAAGACGGTTGAGGTGCTCCTCGGTTGCAAGGCTTCTGAACGCCAAGGCTCACTAAGCACAACTTCTACTTGAGGTCTCAACGTGCTGGCTACGTGTGTTGAACACTGTACACTTACCTAAAACCGAGAGATTACATGCCATTCGACACATCGCTTCTCAGCGGACATTTTCACATCAATTGTATCGTGACTTATCCACAGCTGAAAGAGAAAGAGCTCGTTGAATACGATGGATATTCGGTTAACCTACCCTTACTTATTTATCTAGTGCTTCTTCGGGCTAGTATCGCCGGACCCGCGCTTAAACACTTCCAAGGTTTGTGAATCGAGGAGTTCCTAGCATGTATCGCCCAGAAGTCGCAAGTCTAGATCGACCTCGAGGGCGCTCAGGGTATGCATGGTGAGGCCGCCTGTGCTCACCACCTGCTCTAAAGTACTTCTATTTGCCTCGGCTAGGTAAGCCTCGCCTTACGCCGCACCTTCAGAGATCCATCACCCAAAGACATGATGGAGATTGTGTTGCCAGAAACTTTTCGGGCATCATGCCGATGTGTACGCGAGTAGCGAATCCTATGTGGTGTTTGACTGATTGGGCGGAGGAGAGCCTCCATGAACTCAATCTTTTGTTGGTGCAAAGCTAGACCTAGAACATGGAGAATCAGCCGCACCCTGCCCATGGGCAAGCACTACTACTGTATTGGGACCTGGACACTTCGTTAGCCAGCGCCAGGAGGTCTAGCGTGAGAGAAATAGGAAAATCATATCCGCCGATGAAAATCGCCGCGAGCTGGACGTTGACATGGTGAAAACTAACAACGACAAATCCAATCAAACATAACATATCCCTCGAATACTATGCAGTGAGTCTGCGCTAAGACTCCTAGCGCAGACCAACGAAATGTCCAGGTCTCAATAAGTACACTACTGTACAATCGAAGTTGACCCTCGTCTTCAACTCGTGCTCCACTTTGTTGTTCTAGACTTTCGCTTGCGAATACAATTGGTCAAGGTAGCGTTAGGCCGTTACAGTTTCAACGGTCGGAAGTTCAAGGTGAGACATACAAAAGTACCACCACAGCTTCGACCGTAGTTCTCCACTCAGTCACGGTCCTTTGTATAGTGCAATTCTGATGGTTGTACAGTGCTCATCTCTGTACAGTGTTAGCAGGTATGAGCCAGAGATAAACCTTTTGCTACCACTTTACACAGATCGAGTATAACGACGAGACCTCTCCTTCGAACCACACTACTAGGTCTCAATATCATGCGATTGGCGTATACCGATGGGGGGTGAGGGTGATGGCATGAGTTTGCCTTTACGCTATTGTGTGCTAACACTTACCGATACAGGGATGAGCACTGTACTGTAGGCATCTTTCCTCTGGAATTTTTGCACAGTTGTGTACAGTTGTGTTCAACTGATATTTGCACAGTTGTGTGCAGCAGTTAGTTTGTCAGACTATCACTGTGCCCCGGCACAATGGGTATATTGTATAGATAGGTGTCACTCTCGCTGATCCAGTTTGCCGTCCTCCACGAACAGTATACATCAGCCACTCAATTTCTCATCATGCATTTTCTGCATACTTTTGTTGGCGCTGCTGCTCTCCTCTCTTCTTCAATCTCAGCTCTGCATGTCCCACGTGCAAATCTGGCAGCCCGTGGAGATGTCGACACCTGCAAGGCCATCCTGATCGCGCTCAAGGCTTCCTCATTTTGTTCATCTTTCGTGCCCATCACCGATGTCACGTCAACAGCCACCCAAACTGGAACCGCAGCGACTACCACTATTACTGTGACTGCCACTACTTGCGCTGGTGCACCGAAGATTAAGAGAGGCCGAGATTCAACAACCACGACAACGTGTACGACCACCAAGGCATTGACAACCACAACCACAACTACTAAAGCATCAACAGCTACAACCGGCACCACAATCACCAAGGCTTCAACAGCTACGACCACGACCACTAAAGCTCCAACGACCACGACCACCAAAGCTCCAACGACCACAACCACAGCCACAACCACAACCACGAAAATCACTACAACATCCACCACCTCCCAGTGCACTATCAAAGGTTTGCCCAGTGCGCTCAATATCTTTGCTTGCGAGATCATCAAGGAAGCTTGCCTTGATTTTGTGCAACCTAAAACAGTTACAGTAAGTTTATCGACCACAAACCATGATGATTCTATATAGTCGGCATTCCTCCTACCATTGACAGATCCCTATCCTTCGTTTGTTTGTGAGACTGTCGACTAACGTGAATGTTTTCCCTGTAGGCAACTACTATCAAGCCAGGTACTACAAGCACAGGGACTGTCACCGTAACACCGACATGCACCTCAACAACGACAACCACAACGACGACAACGACTACTACGTAAGTGCATATCTTGCTGTCAAATATCACTTGATTAACAGATTCGTAGCAGTAGCAGCACCACCACAACAGCAAACACTCCGACCCCTACCAGCTGCAATGCAGCCCAGGACAGCTACTGTACCGCCTACGGTGACAATTGTTTATGTTCTGTATCAGTGGATGACACCACTGCATATTGCTGGGACGAAGCATATTGTAAGAGCTGTGCCTCCGATGCAGATTGCACAGGTACTGGTACCAGATGCGCATACGACGATCAAAATTTCTGTGGCGACGCCGGCGGTACATATTGTCTTGTCAACGACTCGACATGTGGAAGTGCTACTCCTCCACCTAATACGCAATCGTCGAAACGCAATCTAGAAAGAGTGTTTGAGAAGGCTCGACGCAAGCAGGAGATGGAACGTGAAGTTCCACCAGGTCATACTGTTGTCCGAGAAGGAGACAGGATTTTTGTGGAGCTGGATTGATCGACCGAGTTTGGACAGTCAATTGAACAGCACAGGTCTTGTTGATTTGCGCCACAATTTGGGGTGATTTATTAGTGAAGATTTCTTGCTATACATGCTGCTGGTATTCGAGTTCTCATCGATCTGGTTCCTGTAAGACCGCTTACATCGTCTCTTATCTAGATTGTCAAAGGCGTTTGCTTAGCGGTAAACTTGGTTTTCGCAACGGTTCAACTTTCCAGAGATGGAAGGTCAATCCAAATGCTTGTAGTATGCACGTGTGCTTGTTAGCGTTTACCAGTAAAAGGCCCCTTTGATAGTTCTATTGATGCTTTGTATTAATGTACTCTATGATCAAGCTGTTATACGCTAATAGCGTCTTACTGCTTATGGAATAGTGCGACTTAGAGGAAGCCCGAGGGTTAACTCTGACCTCGATAATACTGAAAAGGATATGTTGATGTAGTATTAATACTAAGCGCGTTAGAAGTCGGATTCTTAGGTATAATAGCGGCTTAGGCTGGACGACTTAACTCCGCGTGGAGATCAGTGGTGTGGGTTGAGGATAAGTGGACGGTGAGTAAACGGTGAGCGAAAGGTGTGTGGAATGGAGTGGAAGGGCAAGCCGATGATGGAAGCAGTGAGACGAGCCGGATTGCCTGCCAGTGGGTGGGCGCAACGCAGATTTCACTTCCATCCCAGTTGTCTGCAATTGGGGCCCGGTACGTAGGCAGGGCGCACTTATCATAATGTGGCAGTAAAAGGTCCATAGCGACTGCCTGGCAAGCTCTTGTGGATTTGGCCAGCACGGGATTTGGAGGAGAGTTCCTGAGTGTCGGTATCCTGACTGATGCGTTCGCAGCCTTTCGGGAGTCATTACTCGTCGTCGCATTCAGTGTACCGCAAGATCGTGGCACCGCTGTAAGAGTGAGGTACTGGGAAAGTGTGGTTACGTGGAGAGGCTGGCAGGAAAGAATCCTACGCTAGTACATGCCCCACTATTTTTAGGTGGAAACGTGTTTGTGAAGCACTGCCTGTGGCAGACAGTACCCTGCCTGGCCTTCCGTGTTCTCTGCGGCTTGTTCCATCCATGCATGGCTAGCACTCTCAAAGTGGCGCAGCAACGTTGGTTGTCGCTTGTGTCTGCATCAATGCCTGAACACCGTTGAATGCGCCGTGGGGGCCAGCCATAAGGCTGAGTCTGAGTATGACCAAATATTCTCTCGGTAATGTGTTCAGCGCATTTCCCATGGAGACGTCCAAAACATCGCTGCTGTGACATCGTTAGCATTTCTCGTCAACAAGTATTCAATGGCGTCAATATCGTTGCTGACCGCTAGTAGCATGAAAAAAAGCTCTCAGGCATTCAAAAAGACCGGTTGATTTATCGCGGCAGCCTTGAGGTCGCTTAAGCTTCAACTACTATGGCAAACAACAAAATGGCGGCATCCACACGAGACGAAGAAGACAGCTATCTACAACAGTCGGGCAGCGGCTTTGCTACATATAGCGCCCCATATCATACCTTTGGCGACGACGCTCTATTTCCTGGTTGCAAACATCAAAACAACGTATATCGGCCCAGTATCAACAAATGCATTAGTGACATTCCAATTTGCTGCGAAGCTGGCAGAAATTCTAATCCAAGCCTCCATTGCCACCATTGCATTGGCCGTTATAAGAAGTCAGCTCCTTGGCGGAAAAGGATTCCCGTTGGGCGGACTTTTGGCAGCTTATACAACGACAGACATCTCTAGTCTCTGGTCTCTACACTTATGGGGTTGTCTAACGTCGTCAAATGTCGGCGTAGCTCTGCGCCTCGCTACTCACATTTTTCTGCCAGCCGCTATCGTGCTAGCAGCACTTGTTGGTCCGTCAATGGCAGTCCTCATGATTCCTCGACCAGTTTATCATCTCGAGGGAAGCCGACTAGAACTTTACAGCAAGATGGAAGATGTTTATCCTAGCAATGTGGATCTTATTGGTGGCAAAATTGAGTAAGCGAAACATTCATTTCGAGTTCTAGCTAAGTCTTTGCAGAACAGAATCTGATTTCAATACGACTGCTATTCAAGCACAGACGGCTAGTGGCTTGACCTGGCCAATTCCAGTCACAGACAGTCATGGAGTACGTAATGCAAAATCTGTGTCAATATTGGTAGATTCTCGTAGTAGTTTCGACGCAAATCCGGATTATCTAGCCACAATCCCGACCACCGCGTCCCTGCACGACGTCGACTCAGATTATGATCTTTATACGGTGCGTGGCTTGCAACCTTACGTTTACACGAGCTGTTGGGCTTATTTGGTACATCTTGATGACACGGACGCTTCCAATCGATATGTTGATTTTGGTCCTGCCAAATCCTACCTGAAGGATCTTGTGTCCTACGAGCCGATGTTGCATGCTTCTAATGTTACCACATTCGATAATATGGTTTCACTTTATGGAGCCAATAACACGTGTGATAGCCTGACCTTTTGTGAGTCAGTAATGTGGGCAAAATTACCTCCTCAGGTCACGAATCATTCGATTGTGATGGTGACAGTGAAACCATGGGGCAATGACGAATGGCAATTATTCCCGTGCACTATCGATGCGTACTGGGCGACTGTCGATACGAGTTGGTCTACCGGTGTAGCCTTCACCAGTAATATACCAGCCAACCGAGAAGAAGATCCTCGCAAGGCACTGGACGGTCTGAATGACAAAAGATTGGTATCAGTGAGTCCTGCTTGGGCCCAAAGAGCATGCACAGTCATCATGGAGTTATGTAGAGAAGCTGGTCACGATGATAAAGGTGTACTTGATTTGCAAGGACTACACTATGCAAATGCCTTGTCTTACACTGTATCACACCAAAATGTTAGCCTCGGTCATTATTTGGACAGCACAAACCATCCATGGAGTAACGGCATCGGTATGAACCAGCAGCAATACACCACGTTAATGGATTATATTGACGCCGAAAGTATTTTGCGACACTTCGACTTCGTCGAATTGGCCACCAACAATACAGCATGGTCCAATCCTGGAGATCTCACGAAAGTGGAGTTCCGATCATTTACCAGAGGTTATGGGTATGACCTGTCTGAAACCGCAGTCAAACTCTCTCTATCCGTTATCGTGTTTTACATTGCCGTAGTTCTCGGCTACTTACTTTACACAATAGTCACCGGCATCGTGGCCTCCAGCTGGGATTCTGTGGCTGAACTCGTCATCCTAGCGATCAATTCCCAGCGACCTGCTGGTCTGCTAAAGAACACTAGTGTGGGTGTTGATACACTGAACACCTACCGTCAACCAGTGAGTATTCGCATAAACCACCACGACTCTCTCGAGCTTGTGCTCGATAGCACGGGTCAGGCTGCAAACTACACTGAGGTCTTGGCGAACGAGGAGTATTGATGGTGGCAAGAGGATTTCTGGTCACTGTGTCCTCAGCGAAAAGAACCAAGATTAGGGTCATACCTATATTGCGAGATGTAGCAGCTGTCCTATACGGAATCCCTGAAGCAGAAGATTCCTCTGAACGGAACCGCCGACACTGGCTGCAGTATCATGTGGAAGAGCGAATGTCTAAGTTCAGCGGCTTGGAGGGCGACATACTATGGCGTTCAGCATGGAAGTTAGTAAAGATGAGGGAGGGATCGCGGGCTTTAACAGCTATAATTACCAGAAACCGACAGTTTATCAACATGTAGGTTACATCAGCAGCACTTTAATGCAGTGGGAGAGTTTATACAGCGCCATAACAACGTGCTGTCGTGTGCAAAGCAGACTACCGTGCCACTTTGTCGTATAGGAGATAAGGTGAATAGCGCACGGAGCAGAATGACACCACGTACGAGTGCCTGATTATCAATGACGACCACGTAAACCACGGCAGCGAGCAGAAGATCCAGCTCAGCTTGACGCAGTTGTAAGTTCGGTTCCAGCTTCGTGCACAGGTACAGTAATAAACCATCCAGTCGTGCAACATGCCATATACATATCTCACTGTCAAGGCTTCAATCGTAGATGACTACTTAGTAATCTAAGTACACAGGTACCTTACGCATCAACGTATACACAACCCAACGTAGCATCCATTCACTACACCTCCTCACCAGTATTCAAGTTCCCGTTACAAAGAAATGAGTAAGTTACCACTAAATCTCATACAACAGAGGAATGAAGTTTATACTTCTCACAGATATTCGTCTTGCCTTCAATTTAGTCTTTTTCATCCCCCTTATGCCCCCTTCTAAAACGGCTGTGTCATAGAACAGTTACGATACAACTACGTAGGTCTTACGTTTGTAAAGCAAACATCTTCAATACGTACAGTAGGTACGTCGACGCTATAGAGCGTATAAGTAGGTAGGTTATAAAAGGGTCTGAACGCCGGAACGTTGGTTTATGTATACATACGTACAGTAAACGGGTTCTTTCAGACTTGTAGAACACGCTAGGTTTAAACATCCAGGGTTTCGAGTACACGACCTACCTATGGACGAGGATGTTTTATATGTGCGTACCTACTTAGGGGATGATCACAATAGATGCAGTATCTGTTCAATATTTATTCGACTTTTTTCCTTACAGACGCCATGCAGATAAATGCGTATGTCGCTCTATATATAAATCACAACGAAGCTTACAAACTCAAGTCCAATAATACGTAACTCCTTACGTAGATCTATATACCCAAACCATCAGTGATAATCACGTAGCTCTTACAAGGTGCCGTAGTTTCCGCCTTTCTTACTCCCGTCGCCCTCGACCGAAGAGGTCGTGTTTCCGTTAATGGTTGCTCCGTCCATCTGCCGATCCTGATCCGTTTGTTCCCGCGGTGCTTGGCCGTCGTCGGTCGACTCCTCGCTGCTTTCAGGTGAAGAAATACCAACATCAGACGGAGTGTCTGCTGTCTGTGTCTGCATCTTCTTTGCTTCTTCGACGTCCTCCTCATCGGCATTTGTCAGGCTCTTCTTCGAGTCCCCGTCCAGCGTTTTGTCCGTAGTAGCATCTCCATCTTCGCTTCCGACAGCGGTAATAGCGGTGTCATCGAAGATCACTATTTCATCAGACTTTGGATCTTTGTCATTAGTACTCCCATCCTTGTTCTGTTCCTTCTTTCCTGCTGCGAGCTTGACTTGAGCTTCCCAGAGCTCTCTGTACGCACCATTTCCATGGTCTAGTAACTCTTGGTGGCTGCCGGATTCTACGATTTCCCCGGCTTTCACTACGAGAATCTTGTCTGCATTCATGATAGTGCTTAGCCGGTGAGCAATGACGAATGTCGTTTTGCCTTTGCATAGGTAGTCGAGCGCTTCTTGGATCTTCGCTTCGGTTACGGAGTCAACTGCACTTGTGGCTTCGTCGAGTAGGAGAATGCCTGGGTGTTTCAGAATGGCGCGTGCGATGGCTAGGCGCTGCAATTCTCCACCTGATAGTTTCTGGGCAAGTTCCCCGACTTTTTGTTTGTATTTCTTGGGGAATTTCTCTACTTTGTCGTGGAATTGTGCTGCTTTGCTTGCCTCGTAGACTTCCGATTTCTTGGCTTGGAGGTTGCTGTAGCGGATGTTCTTCATGATTGTCGTGTTGAAGAGCACGGGATTCTGCGGGACCAGACCTAGTACAGCTCGATAACTTTCGAGATCTACCTGGCTGAGGTCTTGTCCGTCGACCATTACTCGGCCAGACGCTGGATCGAAGAACCGATAGAGCAGATTGAAGAGCGTGGACTTCCCGCCACCGGTCTCGCCAACCAGAGCTACTGTTTCGCCCGGTTTGGCTTCGAAAGATACGTTGTTGGTAACGGTTCGTGTATGATCGTAGCTGAAACTGCAGTGCTCAACCTGAACATGACCACCTTTAAAGACGAATTTTGGTGCGTTTGGCTTGTTTGCCACGGATGGCTTTTTCTCCAGAAGAAGCATGAGCTTCTCAGCATCGACTAGTTGTTCGCTGACGTTAGAAGCAGAACCGGCAAGGGTCGTGACAGGATCCATGATTTGAGACCAGTAGGTGATCAGAACAACAAATTTGCCGACGTCGAGACGACCTGCAGCTATTTCGGTTGCGGCGATCAAACAGACAAGCATAAAACCGACGGTAACAACTACTTCCTGTAGAGCATCAAGATAGATACGGAATTGCCGTTGCTGGATTTGTAGAGTAGTGCACGCCCTCGTCTTGTCAGCGTGTCGTTCTTTCTCGTGATTGATCTTGTTGAATTCGCTGACGGTTCGCCAGTGCATGAATGACTCGGACATGTGTGAATACCAGTTACGCCAGACTTCGATGAAGCCACGGCGCATCCTAGTCTTCTTTGCCAGGGTGACACGATTACTCCAGCTCAGAAGAATCATAGTTGTAGCCACAACGAAGCAGAGATATGCTCCAAACAATTTGCCGACCACGAATAATGCAATGAAAAGATCAGCGACGACAGGCAACAATCGAAAGAAGATGTCTTGTAACAGCGTCACAACTGACTGTCCACGTTCCATAATCTGCCACGTGCTGGGTGTTGACTTGCTCAAGTGGTAGTCCGCTGAAAGATCCATAACATGATTGAAACAATGTCGAGTCAGCTCGCTGTGTAGTTCTGTATTAAGACGGTATGATACGACGTTACGAACGAGATGCACTCCGGATGCTGATGCAGCGAAGCGCAATCCAACGTATGCGAAAATCTTCCAGGTAGAAAACTTATGCTGGCTTAGATCGTCAATGACGGACCCCAGCATCAGCGGTAGTCCCAAAGTGACCGCTCGTGCTACGATGGTGTTGATAACCATAATGCTGAGGTAGAAATATTGCTGCCGGGTTCGTGGTCTTATGAATGGGATGAAGATTCTGAAAGAGGCAATATACTGCCACCATTTGCGATCTCGAAGAGCCTTCCGCTGTTCTCTTT
>Ga0181466_1000507_pt1 | contig 14452 bp, 17 predicted proteins | sample InSIn4gowninarea_FD_119078 | JGI IMG/M metagenome (GOLD analysis project Ga0181466, IMG submission 119078) | Clean room microbial communities from NASA Spacecraft Assembly Facility at Jet Propulsion Laboratory, Pasadena, California, USA -... ... | reverse complement strand
TCCGGCTTCTTCAACTGCGTTCTTCACGCATTTTCCCATCGTTAAGGCTCCGCTCAAGGCAATCATTAACACGACCATAAATATCCTGGATAGTATTTGACCTTGCTCTTAGCTGTGGGTAGGTAGAATACACCCCACCATAGTTATTGCCCCAACGCCTCGTTCCGGCATCCAAATGACAGTTCTGGCAATTCATCCCATTTGTTGTCTGCGAGATGGTTCCCTTTGGCCCAAAGTACTTTGCTGTATGAGCGATGAGGTCTTGCCCGTATTGCACCATTTCGCGTTCTTTTCCCACAGTTCTCAGGTCTGAAGATAAAGTTGGGGCCAGCCAGGCGCTATCCTGCTCTTCACTACTGCCTTGCTTTGCAACACCATCACCTTCTTTTGTTTTGTGTGAATGATTTACCGCTTCAGCCACAATCAACAAGACCACAATCACAGTTGACAAAACTAGTAACCACTTTAATTTCATAAAACACTCATTTTGACTTGCAGGTTTTCACTCTTCTGTCATCTAAAGATTAGTATGAACTGAAGTAACCATCCAATTAGCAAACTGTAATTTAATTTATTTTAGTGTTTCTAACAACCGTCCTGTTAAAGAACCATTTGTAATCGGCATTGCCAAAATTAGCAATAAATCTGTTGCTCAACTGCCTCATCCTGACCCCGCCTTTATGGCACTCTTTAACAATACCGGCCTTCTATCTGGTGATGTGGCACTTAAAATGCTGGACATACAATTAGCGGTAGATGGTACAAACAGAAGGAATCGGGATGAAAGGATTGTTTGTCGCTACTCTTTTTAAATATTATCGTGGGGCTCTCGAAAAGTTATACATCAAAATCTGGGAATAAATAAAATGGGGGAAGTAGAAATAGATCAATCTAACCGAACTGTTATCATAAGTTCACACATAGTCACCTATGGTGAAGCGGCTGATGAAATAGTGACTGAGTACATCGGGGCCGAAATAGAAACAATGTGGAATGAACCAAAAGGAATGATCTCGATAAAAGGAGCGCAGTATTTGGTAACTTTTCGTATTACAGCAGAATGGAGACAGTTTATTTATGAGGAAGAAGTGCTGGCAAACACTGACCCTCGCAACAACTATTTCAGGATTGAAGAATATGCAAACGGAAACATCTCTTTTGTAGACGGTCTTGGTTGTAACACCGGCTATTTCAAACTGGAGAATTTATACCTCGGCTCTACCACTGCCGCTCATGAATATGGACATACTCTCGGCCTCGAACATCCTGCTGATTGTGATTACAGGGGCAAGGGTGTTCCGGGTATTATGTATCCGAGGGGAACCTTAGTAGATCCAAAATTTCAATATGATCCATCAAAACCTGCCGGTGTTCCTGGCGGCACTATGCACCCAATGTATAGAAAAGTTTTTGCCGAAGATATTGCGGCACTAAAACTAGAACGGCTGAGATTTAAAAACGAAAAAGCGATCGTAGGGGAGTTTACAAATGTGTTTCACGAAAGTCATAAGGAAGTCTAGATGGATAATGAAAGATTGATTAACGTGTGCGGGAAAGTTGATAATGGTTATACCAGTACAAGTGAGTGACACAACCGGAGCAGAATAAAGCTCTGCTGCCGGCTCCCAAAAAAAAGAAACTATCTAAGCAAACGCAGCCGGAGACTGAAGTATCTCAACCATCATTTCCTTATCTATCGGCTTTTCAATAAAATCTTTTACGTCAAAACTTTTGCTTCGGATTTTATCTTTTTCATCGACGGATGAGCTTACCATGTAGATACTGATTTGTTTATCCAATTCTGTTTTTACCAGTTTATAGGCTTCTAAAAATTCCCATCCGTTCATCACAGGCATATTGATGTCGAGGAAGATTACATCCGGTAATTGTTCATTGCTGAGCCTTTGCTGACTGAAAAAATCTATCGCTTCTTTTCCGTTTGAAAAAACCAGTACTTTTTGCAATGGGTTTACCAGTTCAATAATTCTTTTTGCAGTAAACTGGTAAATGCGGTCATCATCAATCAGGCAGATTGTAAGAGGGGTAAAATTTCTATTCATTTTAGTTTTATATGGTTGGATTAAAGCCTTGCTTCGAATTGGTGCCCTAAATCAACTTCGATGCCGGAATAAATTTACAGCAATTTTGATCCTTAATTTTGTAAAATGTTTTTGGGGAAACGACTTAGCAAAGAGGAAGCTTTAAAAAAAATTAAAAACTACTGCAATTACCAGGAAAGAAGTCATAAAGAGGTGAAAGAGAAGTTGTACACGTTTGGATTATTTAAGGCAGACGTAGATGAAATAATTGCTAATTTAATAGAAGACAATTACTTAAATGAAGAGCGGTTTGCCAGACTGTTTGCAGGTGGAAAATTTAGAATGAAGCAATGGGGACGTAAAAAAATACAGTATGAATTGCAGCAAAAAGGCGTAAATAAGTTGAATATTAAATTAGGATTAAAAGAAATAAGCGACGAACAATACCTGGCAGTATTGCAAAAATTAGCGGAAAGAAAATGGAAGGAGTTAAGCGGTCAGCAGCACCTGGTGCGGCAATCTAAAACAAATGCGTACCTTTTGCAAAAGGGGTATGAACAGCATTTAATCAGCGGGATAATTAATCAACTTGTGAAGCCCCAGCCCTAAAGGGTGCAAATACAGAAGTATTATTCCGTCAATAAATAAAATAGTTATTAAAGCTCCCTTTAGGGCGGGGGGTTCACAATTAACCATGTCATCTTTAACCTTTACTGTCATACAAACAAAGCTCCACTGGGAGGATAAGCGAGCAAACCTGGAAATGCTGGAAGAAAAAATCAACAGTATCGGTCAGAAGACTGAAGTAGTGATTCTTCCTGAAATGTTTAGCACCGGGTTTAGCATGAAGCCAGAACAACTGGCAGAAGCAATGGATGGTGAGACTGTAGCATGGATGAAGCGGATATCTGGCGAGAAGAAGATAGTTCTTACAGGTAGCCTCATCGTTGAAGAAAACAACCAATACTTTAACCGGCTTGTGTGGATGCTGCCAAACGGGCAAATGGGATTGTACGATAAGCGGCATCTTTTTGCCTATGCTGATGAAGACGCTCATTATACTCCTGGTAACAAACGTTTGATTGCTTCTGTAAAGGGTTGGAAAATAAATCTGCTTGTTTGTTACGACCTTCGTTTTCCTGTTTGGTCACGGCAGGCGCAGAACGGTTCCGATGAAAACCAAGGGTTGGAATATGACGTCTTAATTTATGTAGCGAACTGGCCGGAAAAACGGGGTCACATGTGGCGAACGCTGTTGCAGGCAAGGGCCATAGAAAATCAAAGTTATTGTATAGGCGTCAACAGGGTCGGCAATGATGGCAATGGTATTTCTCACAGCGGTGACAGCATGATAGTAAATCCATTGGGCGAAGTGCTCTACCACAGACCGCACGACGAAGACGTTTATACTATCACCCTGCAAAAAGAGGAACTTTTAACGATTCGCGAAAAAATGCCTTTTTGGAAAGACGCAGATCCATTTCTGATTAGCCAGGACTAAAAACTCGTTTATGATACATGCACACGAAGCAAACATAATTTTTACCGGTGAGCAGTGGCTGATGAACCATTGCATACTGGCAGAAAATGGCATCATTCAAAGTATAGTTCCGAATGAAGACATTCCTTCTGAAGCAATCATTACAAGTTATATCAGCGGTTTTTTAGCACCTGCCTTTATCGACATCCAGATTTACGGTGCAAAAGGTTCCCTGCTTGCAGTTGACCCTTCAGCCGAAAGCTTGCATAAAACCTACGAATACTGTAAAACAGGCGGTGCTCCTTATTATCAGCCAACCGTCGCTACCAATTCTTACGATGTTTTTTATAAATGCATTGACGCCGTTAGCGATTATTGGCACAAAGGCGGCAAAGGCGTTATCGGGTTGCATATAGAAGGTCCGTGGATAAATAAAGCGAAAAAAGGAGCACACATTGACCAATTTATTCATTCACCACGTGTAGAGGAGGCAAAAGCATTGTTAGAGTACGGAAAAGGTGTCATTACGATGATTACGCTTGCACCTGAAGTTTGCAGTACCGAAGTGATTGAACTCGTACAATCTTATGGCGTAATTATCTCTGCCGGCCATAGCAATGCAACATTTGAAGAGGCAAATGAAGGTTTTGAAAAAGGCATTCACGTTGCGACTCATTTATACAATGCCATGAGTCCCCTGCAACATCGTGCTCCCGGTATTGTTGGCGCAGTTCTAAACCACGAAACTGTTATGTCGAGCATTGTTGCCGATGGCTATCATGTCGACTTCGCGGCGATAAGCATTGCAAAAAAGGTAATGCAGGAAAGGCTGTTTTTTATAACCGATGCAGTTACAGAGACTAATGAAGGATATTATCCGCACAAGTTCGTAGATGATAAATACGAGTCTAATGGCATTTTAAGTGGCTCCGCATTAACGATGGGAAAATGCGTGAAGAACGCAGTTGAAGAAGCCGGAATTGAATTATCTGAAGCTTTGAGAATGGCAAGCCTTTATCCTGCGCAAGTAATGAAACTCGATAAACAGCTTGGAAGAATTGCTCCAGGCTATAAAGCATCTTTCGTTGAAATGAGGGATAATCTGGAAGTTTTGCAGGCAGTTGATTAGGAAGCTTTTTTGCTTGCCAGCTTTTGTTCCCTGGTTTGTCATCGTTGCGACGCTCCATTTTGACGGCAGGAAGTCTATTGAACAAATCGACGTTTATAGAAGCAATTTTTTTTGCAAAATAGAAACTATCACCTGGGAAGACGGTAAAAGCAATTTTTAAAATTAATGCTTTAAAAACCAGTTTGCAAGTAACAGCAATACAAGGGTAAACCAAAAGCCAAACATCCATTTTATCATGTCAACTTTTGACTGACTGATTTCGCGTACTAAATCCTCTTTGGTCGGAAAGTTCTGATGCAGGTCGTCTTTCAAGGTTTTAATGTCTAAGCTAAGATATTCATGTTGTTTTGTAGCGGCGGCCTGTGCTTCAGATTTTACAAAGTTGACCAGTTGCTCAGCTTCTTTCTCACCCAACTTCGGCTTAAGCAGATTGAAAAGTTGCATATCTGATATATTGATTGCTTCAGGCGTTTCTCAAAGATACAAATAGCTGTAAATTTTAGAGGTTACTCTTTTTACAATTTACTTATACAAGCCACGCAGCATAATGCAACTAATGCTTTAAAAGCAGCCTTAACTGTTTCATATTCATTCCGAAATTTTGATGTATAGCTTGTCAGGAGCTTCGGGATAATATTTAAAAAGTGCAGGGCATAGCCATCCTTTCATACCTGTAGCTTCCTGTTCATACCACGTACCTCCCGATTCTATGTCCAGCTTCTTAAGCACTACATCGGCAGATGGAAGGCCGGTATTGTTAAACAGGACAGTAAAACCAGCTTTCGGATTAGGCAGGTGCGCAACAGCTTTATTGATGATTTCAGGAATACCCATCACAAATGGTTCTTTAACCAATCCTACCCTTTCATCATCAAATACCCACATATTCTGCCAGCGATAAGGGCGGATGGAGAACACTGCGTTTTGCATAAGTCACAAATTTCATAATCAATAATCAGTAATAATGCCAATAACAAAGAAAGCAGAAGTGAAAGCGGAAGTTTGATGCCACGAAAAATCGCTCCGTGTCCTAATTCTACTAAGAATTGCTGAAGATGATCAAGTAAGGCGGTTTCCAAATCATTTTCTTCAACAACGTCTTTTGCCTTCAATCCTAAAAACTCAAAAGTATAAACCCACTTTATTATGTCTGCGCGATGTAAGGCCTCTGTTTTTTCAGCAACAATTGTAGCTAGCTTTTCTGGGTTCTTGCTTAATCCAGTTCGTTAGTAATATAGACTGTTTATTTGTCTTCGCAATGCCCGTACACTCCAGGTTCTTTTTATCGCTTTGATTTCGTAAAAGTCTCGCTTATGAGGGTCTGAGATTTCAAATAGCTCGACCAGGTGTGAAAATGATAGTTTCTCTATAAGCCTTTCTGCATCAACAGTATATCCTGTTTTTCATCGTGTTCAAGCAATTTAGTTTGTTCTTCTCCCTAAATGCTTTTTCTTAATTGGGCAGACACTGTCTGCCCAATGTTAGGATAGCTCTGGTAGAACTGCCTGAATAATTTGAGATTACGAAAGGATAAGCCGGAATTGTCAAGTTGTTCGGCAAGCCTTTGCAAAAGGGTCTCACCATATTGAGCTCCTTCCTGTTTAACTGCAGGTACCACAAAAACATTCCTTCAGTTTGTCAAATAGCCATTTTTCAGCTGCTTTAGACCTTCAGAAAATTACCCTTCCTCATCATAGTACAGCTTGTAATAATGCTTGCCGGTTAGTTCGTCGTATCCTTTTTCTATTAGGTCATTTCGCCCATGAATGTAAATGTGGAAGTTTTTATCAAGCTTTAAAACCGCTTTAAAAACCTTTGCCTGCCGTTTTACTGCCGAGAGATTAATATCGAACTCATCCTCAATCTCGAAGTTTTTTACCGTCTCATAGGTTTTCTTGTATTCTTTAAAAGTATCGATGACATCAGCATGATGAATAACTTCTTCTGCAAATTCTTCCATACTGAACTGATCTTTGGTCTTAAAATAATCCATTGAACGGTTTAGCAGGTCTATCTGGTCACTTTTCGAGATGTCAAATTTTTCGGCGTACTCGTTGGTGATAAACTGCTTACACAACCCCAGGTATTTGTCGGTGTTATGATAACTGTCGGTATACGGCTGCACCTGCAGAAAGTCGGATACCCAATACTGCGCTTCATTTTGCTTGTTGGTGGTGTCAACGACGCAAGCCGTGTAACCTTCATCTTTGTTGTTCCTAAAGACCAGGCAGCCTTTATCTAATTTGTTTATATTAATCCCTTCCTCAGATATAACTTCAAGGCTCTGACCGTGGCTAAAGACTTTCAAAAAGCTTTCTTTGTTCTCAGATTTAAAAATTCCGATAGCCTGTTTATACTCTGTTCCAAATGGGACCTGGTCAAAAATGGCGATATACATCTCACCTTCTTTTACTCTGGCGTGAGTGCTTTTACTATATAAAAATGAAGCAAGCAGGGCAGAAGTAGGGATAAATGAAGCGGGGTCTTCGAAAATTTTGGTTACATAAGTGAAAACCTCATTTAAGTTGACGTCGCTTAAATGGGTAAAATGATAATGCTCGTTCTCATTAAATGAAGAAAGAAAGTACTTCGTAAGCATTTTTTTTACAGCCTCATCATTCAGAGTTAAAGGGTTTTGAGAAAGTCTCAGGTCTTCGCCTCTCGTTGGATTTCCTACTTTGTGAACAATCACCTCTCTTAGTTGAACGCTGTCTATGCCTGTCATCCGGCGAAGATAGGGGCAGCCCTTTTTCAACCACGTGTTAAAAATTCTTTTTTTTGCAACAATTTGTTGCATGTGGTTGTCACACAAAAAGAAGGTGAAGTTGTAACAGAAGATAGAATTTGCCTTAAAAAAGCCTTGTCGCGAACAATAAATTTTAAACCTTAGAATGTTTAAAAAGTCACACGAAAGTTAACTTTTTTTAAAAAAAATTAAGATGAAATTAAATAAAAGCTTTTATGGAATTGTTATTGGTTTCATTCTTAGTTTTATGTAAGAAATCAGAACTAACAAGATTTTCCGCGGTTATAATCCAGTTGTAAATAGAAGTTTTTATGCAAGCTACGTACTCTTTCCCCGAGATAAAATCACTAATCAGGTCTTTGGATTATTCATCAATAAACATCCTGGAAGAATTGGTGGAAGAAGAAAAGGAATGCTTCTCAATGCATGAGTTAAAAGCCCTCCACAAATTTTTGCAGCTAAAAAATAAGCAATTTGTACGGAATGAGGTGAAGGTTGAGTACTTGCTGTCTTTCAATTAGTTGAAACTTCAGAAGCAGAAAATATAAGGAATTGGATAAGAGAGTCGACTTTTATAGCCAGGCTTTTGTTTATGCTGATAGTTTATTATTTTTATCTGTCCAAAACGATTGCCTGCTCTAAACTGAGCGATTATGTTAGACTTTATTATTTACTTTCTGCTTAAGTACACTTATTTACTCGCGGCTGTGCTATTTCTAATTAAGAGTTTCTTATTTGTAAAGAATAAGAACAAGAATTGGACAATGTCTCAATTCCTTTATTTCAATCCCTCCAATATACAATTTACTCCGGATCCGGAGAGAGCAAGACTCAAACGGGTGCAAAACCAACTGAGCATCGCTATAATAATATTTCTTGTAATTCAGATTGTTGGAAAAGTGCTGTTTTAAAGCAACCGGCTACCTTTTAGCTTCACATAGGACTAAATAAACAACAGTTGGAAGCTAATTCAAAAAAGCTATCAGCGAAGAGCTAACAGCTTTTTTGAATACTTTATCAATAATCGATAACCTGCTCTTCCATCACCTGTGGCATTTTTCTAAACTCGTATTGTTGATTACGCAATTGAGGCTCAAAACCTGCTTCACGAATTGCATCCTGAATTCCTTTGCTTGTAAAACGATGGGGGGCTCCGGCGGCACTAACTACGTTTTCTTCAATCATAATACTTCCGAAATCATTAGCTCCGGCATTTAGGCATATTTGTGCAACCTGTTTTCCTACAGTCAGCCAGCTTGCCTGTATGTTTTTTACATTAGGAAGCATGATGCGACTGATAGCTATCATACGGATATATTCATCAGCGGTTGTCAGGTTCTGAACACCTCTGATACGAGCCAGTAATGTATCAACATCCTGGAAAGTCCAGGGGATAAAAGCAACAAACCCTTTTGCGTAATCAGGTTTTTTAGCCTGTACCTCACGCAATTTAACCAGATGCTCCATTCTTTCTTCCACAGTTTCTACATGTCCAAACATCATGGTGGCACTGGTGGTAATATTCAGCTTATGAGCTTCAACCATTATATCAAGCCACTCCTGTGATCCACATTTACCTTTACTGATTAAACGACGAACCCTGTCAACCAATATTTCTGCTCCAGGGCCGGGAAGACTGTCCATTCCGGCTTCTTTCAAAGCCATCAATACTTCACGATGGGTACTTTTTTCTAACTTGGTAATATGGGCAACCTCGGGGGGGCCTAATGCATGAAGCTTAAGGGTTGGAAACATTTCCTTAAGCTTACGAAACAAGTCAACATAATATTGCAAACCTAAATCAGGATGGTGGCCGCCTTGCAATAACAACTGCTCTCCTCCGTATCGGAAAGTTTCTTCTATTTTTCGGCGATAAGTTTCTATATCAGTTATATAAGCTTGTTCATGACCGGGAATGCGGTAGAAATTACAGAACTTACAGTTGGCAATACAAACGTTGGTTGTATTCATATTGCGATCTATAATCCAGGTAACCTTTCCGTGAGGCACTTGTTTTTTTCGCAGTTGATCACCAATGTTCATCAACTCTGCTGTTGGAGCATTTTCAAAAAGAAATACACCTTCTTCAACAGTCAAAAATTCAAAATTTAAAGCCTTTTGGTAAAGGTCGGCTAATAACATCTTCAGTATTTTAAAGAAAGACAAAAATACAACTTGCCTTTCGACCTGCCTTAACTTGTTTTATATCAGTTTCTTAAATTACCGCTAATTAAATTACAATTCGATAGTGAAAAGAATGATAAGTTTTGTAATTTGTATTGCCGGGACAGAAAACTAACAGATAAAGTGAGTGACACAACGATGCTAAATAGAAATTCTACTGCTTGCTACCTAAAATTATTATTAGTCTTTGCATTTATTGTTTTGAATAATTGTGATGGGTATACGCAGGAAAGTTCTCCGAAAGCCGTATTTATAACCCGGTTTCCCTTTACCACTCTTTCCGGAGGGATAATAATAGTTCGGGCATTGCTTGATGACTATCCCGATAGCCTAAATTTTATTTTAGATACCGGCAGCGGAGGCATCTCTTTAGACTCTGCTGTAGTTGAATATTTACACCTGGTAAAAACGCCGTCAGAAAGGATACTTAGAGGTATAGCGATGATGCGAAAGGTTGTATACGTAACAAACAGAACCTTGCACCTGCCAAATTTAACTATAGAACATCTTGATTTTCATATAAATGATTACCAACTACTTACCAGCGTTTACGGGATAAGAATAGACGGAATAATGGGTTATAGCTTTTTTAGCCGCTACATTGTTAAAATCGACTACGACAAAAGTATGCTTGAAGTTTATAGCCAGGGCACCATCAAATATCCCAGGAGTGGCCTTGTTTTAAAACCGGCTATAACCGGCATTCCTGTATTTAATTCAACCATTACCGACAACCGTTTCGTTGAGAGCCGTTTTTATTTTGACTCAGGCGCAGGTTTATGCCTGCTGATGTCTGAAGATTTTGTAAAAGATAGTGCTATATTGGCGAAAGGCAAAAAAGTGTTGATAACGCAAGCAGAAGGTATTGGAGGCAAGAAACCGATGCGGTTAACCACAGTAAAGGAATTAAAAATAGGACGTTACAAATTTAAAAAGGTACCGGCGCACATTTTTGACGACGAATTTAAAGTTACCTCTTACCCAATGCTTGGTGGCCTCATAGGAAATGACCTGCTGCGTCGTTTTAACCTTGTAATTAATTATGGAGAAAAGGAAATACACCTGCAGCCCAATACTCATTTTGGCGAATCTTTTGATTATTCATACACTGGTCTCGGTATCTATTATGTTGATGGACAAATAATAATCGAAGATGTATTGGCTGGTTCGCCTGCCGAAAAAGCGGGCCTGAAACCGGGAGATATATTAGCAGGAATAAATACAACGCTGGGTGGTAATATCCAGAATTATAAAAATATGCTTCAGGAAGTGGGCTCGAAATTAAAGTTATTCATTTCCAGAAATGGGGAACTTTCTATGGTTACTCTTAAGGTAAAAAGCTTTTTAGAAAAGGATTTATAGAAGTTTTATTTGCAGCAATTAATTTGCTATCACTGTGTTTATTTTCGCTTTTCTCTATAGTCTACATCCCCGTTTTTCATTTCTAACTCGCCTGTTCAAGCTTTTTTCTTTTTTGGGAACCCGCAGTAGTCTTCTATATCAACTCCCGTTGTGTCACTCCCTTCTACCCTATATTTTCATAGCAGCTTCTTTAAATCGAACACCTACTATGATCCGGCATTATAAAAAAGTTTAGCGTTATCAGCGGCCAAAGGTAACGTATCAGACAAAAAATTAAGAACACCTATAAGCCTAAATGGTATAATTTCGCACTCCTTTTTAGTAATAGTATGATACAATATGACCGGTTTGTTTTAGAGAATGGATTAAGGGTAATAGTACATGAAGATCACAGCACGCCGATGGCGGTAGTAGATGTTATGTACGATGTAGGCGCAAGAGATGAGGACCCGAATAAAACCGGCTTTGCTCATTTATTTGAACACCTCATGTTTGGTGGCAGCATCAATATAAAAGACTATGACGAGCCGCTACAAATGGCTGGCGGAGAAAATAATGCCTATACAACCAACGACCTCACCAATTATTATATACAAATACCTGCCGAAAACCTCGAGACTGCCTTTTGGCTTGAAAGCGACAGGATGTTAAGTCTTGCTTTTAGCAAAAAAAGCCTTGATGTACAACGCAAAGTGGTCTGCGAAGAGTTTAAAGAACATTACATAAATAAACCTTATGGTGATGTTTGGCACAAACTAAGAGAGTTGGCTTACAAACAACACCCTTATCGCTGGATGACTATCGGCAAAGAGTTAAGCCACATCGAAAATGCAAAACTCGCTGACGTAAAAGAGTTTTTTTTCAAGCACTATCGCCCGGTAAATGCAATACTCGTTGTGTCAGGTCATGTAAAGCTTGATGAAGTAAAGCGGCTTTCAGAAAAATGGTTTGGACCAATACCAATGGGAGAAAAGTACCTTAGAAATTTACCACAGGAACCTAAACAAACCGAAGCACGTTTTCTTGACGTGGAAGCCGATGTGCCTTTAGATGCATTTTTTAAAGGATGGCACATGGCATCGAGGCTAAGCAAAGGCTATTATGCTGCTGACTTACTAAGTGATATTTTAAGTGGAGGTGGTTCTTCCAGGTTGTACCAGGCGCTGGTAAAAGAGAAGCAGTTATTCAGCAACATCGACTGCCACCACATGGGTAGTGTAGATACAGGTTTACTGACCATAGAAGGCAAGCTGGTGAAAGGTGTAAAAATGGAGGATGCAGAAAAGGCGGTTCAGGAAGAAGTGGAAAAAATAAAAAGCGAACTGGTAGGTGAAAGTGAGTTAGAAAAGGTAAAGAACAAAACCGAAAGCATGATTGCCTTTGAAGATATGACGGTAATGAACCGTGCAAATAGCCTTGCTACTTACGAGTTATTAGGCGATGCAGAAATGATGAACACCGAGTTGAACAATTATCAGCAAATAACAATTGAAGATATAAAAGAGGTGGCTAACCAGCTATTTGAAGAGACTAACAGCAATACGATGCGCTACTTCAGTAAGAATTAAGTGGTAAATTTGAAAAAATAAAATCTATGCTGACGAAGGAACAGGTTTTAGAAAGCATAAAAAATATGCCTGAAGAGAAGTTTGAAAATATTGCTGTTTTGTCTGAAAGATTAGTGATGCTTGATAAGATACATACAGGAATAGAGCAACTTGATAATGGTGAAAGAATTACTTTAGAGCAGCTTGAAAAATCTTTTGAGGAATGGGACAATTAATATTTTCTCCACAGTCGAAAGAAGATTTAAAAGGAATATATGATTATATAAAAAAAGACTCTCCCGTAAACGCAAAAAAGGTAAGGAAGACAATTATTGAAGAATCTAAAAAGCTATTAAAATTCCCTGAGATAGGAAGAGAAATTATAAAAACCTCAAAAGATAGTATTAGGCAAATCCTGGTGTACAGGTACAGAATATTTTATAGAATTATTGAGAACGATATTGAAATCGTATCAATTTATCATAGTTCCCGTCTCATTGAAAATAATCCTGGATTACAACGGTTTTTTGAAGAAGAATAAATATGTTAAACAGAAAAATAGCTCCAGAAATAAAAGACGCTGTCGAATTTAATCTTCAGCTAAAACCAAGTGAACAGTTTACATTAGATAATGGAGTGCCTGTCTACAGCATCAATGCCGGAGCACAGGAAGTAACCCTCATTGAACTTGTTTTTTATGCCGGAAACTGGTATGAAGACCAGAATATTGTAGCAGGTACAACCAATTTTTTATTAAAAAACGGGACATCGAAAAGGTCTGCTTTTGAGATAAATGAGCACTTTGAATATTACGGCGCTTACCTCAACCGCAATTGTTACAACGAAACTGCAAACATTACCCTTCATTGTCTCAAAAAACATTTAAAGCAGGTTTTGCCGGTTGTGGAAGAGCTGATTACAGATTCCATTTTTCCTGAAGAGGAGCTGGCAATCTATAAACAAAACCAAATACAGCGATTGAAGGTGAGCTTGCAGAAATGCGATTTCGTGGCCAATCGCTTTATTGATGAATACTTGTTCGGCTTTGACCATCCTTACGGCCGCTACACTTCTATTCCTGATTTTGAAGCTATTAGCCGGGAGCAGGTTGTGAAATTTTATAACGACTATTACCGTAACGGAAAGTGCATCATTTTCGTTGCAGGTAATTTGCCTGCTGATATTTTTGAGCAGTTAAATAATGTGTTTGGTCATTTGCCTTTAAATAAAAAACCGCTTCCTGAAAAGTCTTTCCTTATTCACCCGGCTTCTGAAAAAAAGCGTCGTGTAATTAACGACCAAAACGGTGTACAAGGTGCTGTACGTATTGCACGTCCTTTTCCCAACCGTCACCATCCTGACTTTATGAAAGCGCAGGTTTTAAATAATGTTTTTGGTGGTTTTTTCGGTTCAAGGCTTATGAGTAACATTCGGGAAGACAAGGGTTATACCTATGGCATTCACAGCTATTTTCAAAATCATGTTGCAGACAGCGCATGGATGGTAAGCACAGAAGCAGGAAGAGATGTGTGCGAAGCCACAGTTAATGAAGTCTATAAGGAAATGCAACTGCTGCGCGAGAAACTGGTTGACGATGAGGAATTGTTATTGGTAAGAAACTACATGATTGGAAGTATTTTAGGCGACCTTGATGGCCCTTTTCAAATCATTAACCGATGGAAAAACTATGTTCTTAACGGTTTGAACGAGTCCTACTTTTATAATTCTATCAATACAATCAAATCGGTTACTGCAGAAGAAATACAGGAACTGGCACAGAAATATCTCGTTCCTGAGGAATTCTATGAATTGGTAGTTGTTTAATTTATTTTTTCTTGAAATTAATTGTTTTAAGCGGCTGTAATGGCCGCTTTTTTTATCCCTTGTTTTTAAAATTAAAAGCATACTAGCATAGCGCAGTGTGAGTGAATTCTGAATCAACCTGCTGATGTTCTTGACCCGGCT
>Ga0181466_1000504_pt1 | contig 14505 bp, 6 predicted proteins | sample InSIn4gowninarea_FD_119078 | JGI IMG/M metagenome (GOLD analysis project Ga0181466, IMG submission 119078) | Clean room microbial communities from NASA Spacecraft Assembly Facility at Jet Propulsion Laboratory, Pasadena, California, USA -... ... | reverse complement strand
AAGGATTTTTTCCATTTTTTCACGTTTCTTCCTTTTTTACAGCATTTTTAGCCTTTTCTAGAGAATTTTCTATGTTTTTGAGACATTATTTAGCATTTTGTGATGTTTTGCAGTAATATCTGCCATTTTTACAAAATTTTTTGTTTGAGGGAAATTTAACGTTTTTCAGTTTACAACTTTATTTTACTTTTTTCAGAAGATATGAAGCCATGACATCTATGTTGTACTCATTGCTTATGTAAACAGGAATCCTCTCGCTTGACCCTCTTCAAATGTAGTTAAGTTGGCAATCAATTTAAACTCCTCTTCTAATTCCTTCATTAATAGTGAAGCTGAGACCTTAAACAATGAAAGAAAATCGGATGCTAAGCAAATCTATATTTTCATATAAGCACACTCGAAGACATTGGAAGCTTTTTAAAGCGTAAGAACGTACATTCCGACCGTATAGATCGCTTACATTTAACAACATTAAAAAGCACTAGATAATTCAAAGTAACTAAGCTTTGATTATAAGAGGAAAATGTAGTTTTAATTCAAGATAACAAATATTTTAATGTACGTCATATATTTGGACAAGTTTCTTAAAACAGATATTAGGCTATTTAGTTAAAATTATTGATATTTGTTTTATGACTCTATAAATGCTATTGCGTCCTTTGTTTCAGTGAATTATTTTAACATCATAGAATTATAAAATTCTAAATGCATTTTTAAATATTTTTGCGGCATTTTTTAAACATTTTTAAAGAAATTTGTGTGATTTTTTACCTTATCAAAATCCGCGCCTTACTTTAATATATTCTTTAATATTACAATTAATTTTCCTTGTAAAAGATACATTTGATAATATTATATATTTAGTTAAATTATAAAAAACAAAAGTAAATACTTATAAAATGTTTATCGCACACACGAGACTCTATATATCATAGTTCTTGTAATACATAAAATTACGTTTTAATTTACAGACTACACAAGATTGAAGACAGAAATGCTAAACCTAAACAAATGTTTTTGTTTAGATTTTCCTTGTTTAAAACTTTTAAGATTCGTCCATACATAAATTGATCAAAAAATAATGATCAAAAATTTAAAAAAAAGTCATAATCTTAAGAACAAAAATGTTTTTATGGACACAACTACATTCATGCCAGAAAAAATTACTTAAATCTCAGAACTTCACGAACTGACATTCAGATCAACCTCTATTTCCGGAGAACTGCATAGGGTGCAAAAATAAAAACTTCTAATTATTAGTTCCTTTGATTTATAAAGAAATGATTTTTTTCAACCGAATTCAGTTCCTGACAACTGTCTTAAATTATTGGTATTATATAACACAACATGTTGCGTGGTCGACATATCTTTAATTTATTTTGCTATTTTATTTTGTTTAAGTTCTCACATTCTAATTTCTACAAAACATCATTGTTCAAATCGATTAGAAAAGAAAGCAAGAAAATAAGCTTAGAAAGAGAATGAAGGGATAGTATATTTTTTACACAAAACCTTTCGTAACATTTCAGACTAAAATGCTTTCTGGATCACTGCATTTACGCTTGACACAAATATATAAAAGCTCAAAACTTCCCAATCGCATATGTATGTTTAAAAAATTGCATTGGGTGCAAAAAAAAGTCATCAAAAATATTTCAAAACATTGGTTACTTTTGATTGCAGAAAAAAGATTTCAACCGAATTTATTTTGGTTATTAAAAGAACTTAAAATTAGTGGTAGGGTATAACGTAATTATAATTGTTACAAAATTAAAGCTTCAGAAAGTACCGTTGTAGTGTTAATATTGTTTTTTAAATTACTACAGCCCACATTATACATCACTGAATTCGTTTCCCACCTCTTAACTTATGAACAACTGCAGCTTTAATCAGAAATATGGTGCCTAGGTACCGTAAAGTGGCCATGCGCTAATAGATGATACCACTTACTGAGCTGCATGGTAGAAAATGCGACAAATTTAGCGTTCGCATCTCGAAAACAGCAGAACAAAGGGAGAAAACGTTAATTAGAACGTTGTAGAGTATCATCGATTTAGAAACGAAAGGCATATGGAAATAATACTAAAAACATTCGAAAGGAAAGGCATTTTTACGTCATCAAAATCCGCGCCTTACTTATAATACAGTAAACTCTCGATTATCCGCGAAATTGGGTGGCTCGGCAATCGCGGATAATCCGAAAAATGACATAAATCAACATGAAAACATTTGTGGAAATTTTTTATCCACAGAGCTTACGCATACAACAGTGACTTAATATAAAGTTTTGTCGTCTTTAAATATTCTTTGGCCCATCCAACCTTTTCTCTGGTTAAAGCAGTGTACTGGGAGCCCTTGTCTGCGTCAGATGTTCCCTCCAAACCCAATATTTCAGAAAACTGTTTTGCTTTTGCAGCAATAATGGGCCCTGAAATCTGAGTTCCGTATCTTCTCACTTGACTCACCCACTGCAAAAGTTCCGTATCGGGTTCTTCAAAAGAGCTAGATTTCATGGTTTTGCTTTTTTTGGATTGATGAGGAGTTGTCCGATATGGATGCAAATTCCATTAATTTATCTCTTTGTTTAAAAATGTCCCTAACAGTAGTTTCGCCTATTTCATACTGTAAGCTCAATTGCTTTTTCGACGCACCATTTTTAAATTTTTAGTAAGTTCCAGTTTCTCTTGAATCGATAACACCACTTTTTTCCGCTTTTCAGACATTGTTTAAAAATTGCAATACAAAGATAAACACTTAACGGTTTAAATATGAACTTCTAGATGACAGGTGCACACTGTTTGACAAAAATGGACAAAATGACACTTGAATAATGACCTTTGTGTTGTGAAATCCTGCGGCTAGAAGCAGAAATTGCTTGGTCGAAAAACATCTCTAGCGCTGCGTCCATCCATGTCCTTTACGAAGCGTAAAAAAAGCAAGCAGTTTACTGTATATTCTTTATATTATAAATAATTTTCCTTGTAAAAGATACATTTGATAATATTATATATTTACTTTAATTGTTGATAACAAAATAAATATTTACAAGAAATTTATTATGTTTATTACACACAATTAGTTTTTTATAGGCTTAGGCACATAGACTTATTTTTATGCTAAGAAAGAAAGAACAGAATGAGTAAAACGAGCGTTTATTCACGATTTCCTACACTCTGCAACCTGTGCAACGTAAAGTTCAAACAATAGAGACCCAGATGTGCATCGCAGCTGACGGCGAAACGCGTCGACATAGAAAATGAAGAAAATGATCAAGAATTGGTATCGTCAACATAGATGATACCAATTTGCGATAACTAATTGGTATTTTCCTTCCCGAAATCGTTTTGTCATGACAGAGCGTAGGAATTTGCAAACGAACAAATACACATTTCAAGCGTTCTATTCTTAGCATTGATGCCCAGAACGTATCTTTTTGTACTAAATCTGTTCACGCACTAAAACTTTGCAGTTCACTTTTTCTTCCTATATAAAGCTATTAACAAATTGACAAACCTGACAAATGTAGTTATGGCAAAATTATTTCCGATTTTATAAAAAATAACACGTATTTTTCACTTCTGCTATTACTGCTTCAGTATGAACATTAGCGCTATCCTGATGTAGCATACGAAAACTTAACGTAGAACGCAAATCATTTATGCTGTTTTAATGCGCCAAAGAAATATGCATTTTTGCTTGAATGCATAAGGCGATAAATTGTTTTATTCAATTATGTCGCGAATTTTAAAAGCTGTCTTTTGGATCGATCATCATCCTTCAAACAACTTTTAAGCCATTTATTGTGAAATCCAATTCCTTCAACTGACTTCTGTGAACTGAATCTTTAACAGATTTATCATAATTAGAATCATCTGCAGAACGTTCTCCGCCTTTCGATTCCCTTCTACGGCGTTTTCTAATTGTTCTAGACCTCTTCTTTAAAATTTGTTTTCACATCAATTAATTCGTGACTTTCGCTCTAAGATTGCGTTCTAATTCATACGAGGGAATGTAATTTTTAAACTGCATTGTGAAAACATGAGAAGAAGAGAGTACTGTTTTTATGGTTTGTCGATGCTACTGTATGATTGTCCTTTGCACAAAAATAGCTATCAGTGTTAAAACAATTCTATTTTGTGAAATGTGGTTTCAGTTCAACTTCTGTTACTTTTTATAGATGTGCTTAAAATTAAAAAAAAACATTATTTATCTTCATAGGACATATGGAATTCGAGATGAAACATTGTTTTTAAATTTTTGCAAATTTATTTTGAGTAATATATCGTCAGTCAACATTTTATTAAATTTCATATAAAGCATCTATTTAAAAGAGAAACTTTATACTCTCTCTCTTGCTCAACAACATATACAATTTCAACATCGAATCTTCTTTTTAACATATGGTACTGATTTATTTCCAGAAGTTCATCTTCAATCGAACGTCTTTTATAACAGAGAATGCTTATTTATGTAAAATTTAAATTATTATTTTAAATTTATCAATTTTTGAAAAGTATTTTATAAATCCAACTTTCATTTCCTTCAAATAGCAATGCAGACCATCTATAATTAAATAAGCCAAATTCACTTTTAAAAGGGAATAATACATCGCAAATATATACACACACACGAGCACAAACCAATTCAATTTAATCACACATTAATGTTTTATAAAACATATAGATATACTTAAAAGGAGAACTTTTTGCAGGGTCTGGATCAATTCTCGAGAACGCCATTTCACCTGCATATCACTTTGATGAAATATCATTTCAATGATGCGTGAAAAATTTCACCTTCAGCACAGCATACTGCTTCCAAGTTCATCTTTTAGAAAACAATTCAGTAAACATTACTTCTGGAGGCCCAGATAAAATAATGAACTGTACAAGCTGTATAGAAAGGCGGATATTATCAACTGCATTACAGTAATCCGCATAATTTTGCTGGCCATATCTGCGGACTAGACTAGTCCTCTCTAACATCCAGAATCTTCAACTTCAAACCATTTGGTACCGAATTTAGAGGCAGGCAAAAACTAAGATTTGGTTGAATGCATTGATGAGGACTTTAAAATAATAGGAGTGACGAACTGGAATGCTCTGGCAAAAAGGAGAGCAGAGTGGAAGAAGATAATAGGGGTGACAAACTAGAATACCCTGGCAAAAGAAAAAAAAAAGACAGCAAAATGGAAGAATTTTTTGAAGCCAATAAAGAAGAAAACGTTATTTCAGGTTTATATCCCTAAGAAGTGTGTGGACAAGTACCACATTTTCTTATTTTTCCAATTTCACGTACACGAATGGGTCACCTGTGGCAGGGTATATTATTGGGGGACCAATTTAGAGGCAGGTCCAAACTAAGATTGGTTGACTGCATCGATGAGGACTTTACAATAATAGGAAAGAGGAACAGGAATACTCTGGCAAAAAGGAGAGCTGAGTGGAAGAAGATAATAGGGATGACGAACTGGAATATGCTGTCAAAAGGACAGCGAAACGGAAGAAGTTTCTGAAGCCAATAAAGAAGAAAACGTTATTTCAGGTTTATATCTCTAAGAAGTGTGTGGACAAGTACCACATTTTCTTATTTTTCCAATTTCACGTACACGAATGGGTCACCTGTGGCAGGGTTATATAGCTTGTTCGCTACCTGATCAAAGAGTCTGGATTTGAATCAGGATTCCCAGACGTACGATAATTATCGTACATGTACGATATTTTTTGATTTTTTAAGCTCTTGTACGATATATGCAAGATACGATAATTATACGATATTTTTACGATATATGCACTGAAAACACGATACTTTTCAAACAACTTTTTTGAATGCATTAAATTCAAAACGTAAGAAACGGAACAAAAAAAATAAAAATCGCCGTGATATAATAGTATGTTGCCAAAAGAAACAAAATAAACAGTCATGCGTTTTAGATTTGGAGAGGAAATTTTCAAACTAAAGTTGCTAGATTTGGAAACAAAAACCGCTGTGATTAGGCAGCATTCCCCCCAAAAGATTTTATCACCATTTTTGCATTCGTTCTTGATGCGTTTGGACTTTTAGTAAAATAAATTTAACTATAACAAAGTTAAGGAATAACTTATGCACATAACTGCCTGCTCAAAAAATTAAATTATCTGGCTCAGGCGTACATTTTAAACCATCTAAGGGTTTCCACTTTGCGAACAGGAAACATATATGATGAAAAGATATTTATTTTAGTGATTAATTCGTCGATACTTATATAAATAGTTTATATTTTTATTTTGCTTAAATAACAGTTTAAGAAAAAGTTTTTATAATTTTGAGGTTTTGATAACGAACAAAATTTTTATTTTTAGAAACGAAAATTTTATAATCTCGTTCATTACTTTTTTATTTATTTTTATTAAATTTTTCACATTTTGAACACGTTATTTTCATGTACGATACAAATTTCCTAAAATGCGATAACTTTGACTGTCATTCAGTGACTGGCACCCTGATTTGAATACCTGCTAATGTGCAAATGCTATCCTGTTTTTTCCAGTGTGCTGTTTTAATAGTCAATAACTGGCTATCATGAATACGCAGCCTCTCAAGACTAACGTGTTAAGATCCAAGTGACTTGATTAAATACCTCCATGAAATATTTAGGTATAATTTTCTCGAAACACAAATTTCTGGAACCTTCTAGAGCTCTCTCTCTCTGCAGCAAACAAAAACGATTCCAAAAATAAACATAAAAAAAATTTTCAAATTTCCGGCTTTACCCGATTTAAAACTTGGCTCCTCTCAAATGGAACGCCAATGCGTTGCCACAGATTATTCTGACATCGTTCTTGCTGCATAAATCGAGGAGATTTTAAAACGCTTTTTGTGTTTCGTGAAAATTATTCCCAAATGTTCTATGAAGGTATTTAAGTTGTTATTTCATTGAATTGAAGTAATTTCACAGAGTAGTGTAGATTCATGTTAGTAGCCTGTATTATAATCGCTAAATAAAGAATTGGCTAGACTGTGTCAACGTAGTTATTTAACACGTTTAAGCGATAATATTAAATACGAGAAATCAGGTATCGAACATTAGAATGTGATGAAGCGATACTTATGAGTCATATTATAATAACGCGTCTTAAGTCACATAGTATAAATATTTTCTGAGTTATTTCTATCTCTGCTAGGCGACAAAAGGCAAATCAAAGAATATGGCTTTAGAAGGAATATTTCTAGCCGCCTATTAGCTAGGCAGTGAGCTTATTTACAGATTTAGTGAGGTAGAATCTTCCACAACCGTTATCCTTTATTAGATCGAAGCGAAATATGTGTTATTTTATTGCTGTCATAAATGGTCTAATTTATGAGCAATCGGTATAAGATTCTTCAGGCGAACGAGAAATGACACCTACGCCAGGAAGTTTGAGACTATTGTAGATTATTTCAATGTTAATGGTAGTTTCTGCTTGTCTAAAAGGATGCCATTGTCTAAGTTCGTCCATTGTTCTTCATTTCATGGGTATCTTGTTAGCAATTTATCACCTTACGGATGTTCGTTCATTCACAGAAGCAACAAGCCAGACAATAGCCTCTTTTTCTAACTTTTTAAAGCTCACACACAAAACGATCGCAAACTATATGTAGTTGCATACTGTTTCTCTTTAATGAAAACCGAAGTGATAAAAGTCAAATTTTAAGACTTGATTAGTGAAATTTGGAAATAAAAGTAATGGAAAATTTAGTAAAAAGCGAATAATGCCTTCGCATGAATTATAGATTTACAATTATTTTATCCAATGTTTATTCGAAATTTATTTTTTTTATCAAATAAAGTTTGAACCATCTGTACTTTCGTAGAATCATTTTAAGTAATTGTTTTTAGGTCAAATGATTTCATATTTTTAACACTGCTTGTTGTTTTACTCTGAAATGAAACTCAACCTAGCTTACAGTTCTTCATGACACCTGAAAATTCTTTTAATATTTGCTGATAAATTAAAATGTCAAGAGATATTGATGCTATCAGTATACCAGAGATACACCAGTATACAAGAGATATCAGTATACTGGTAGATAATGTATCAATAGATAGTTGACAGTAGACTATACATATAATATCTGGAAGGGCATCAACCTACAATGTAAATATAGCTTTACAAAGTTCCAAACAATAACAAATATAGAGCTATTATCTTATTTCTTTTCTGTTTAATTATTAAAACATCTAAACAAACGTAAAAATCAGGTATTTTACACAGATAAAGCAGAAAACATTCAAAATACTTCCTTTTTTTAACCCAACTATACGTCAAATAATATCATAAACCATGTACAATAAATTACAATGATCTATATGTAATTAGTGTTAGCGTAAGATATATGTAATTAATGCTAGCTAAAGATATATATAATTAATGTTAGCTAAAGATATATGATATATATAATTAATGTTAGCTTAAATGTAAACTAAAGATTCTCAATATATCAAAAATATATGTACTTTTTATGAAGTGATTAGCAGTAAACAAATACAGACGCACTTATACATAGATGAAAATTTGCTCAAACTTAGGAAGCATTAATTTAAAAAATATATATATACCACAGGAACAAAAATGGATTAAATTTGTTCCAGGAAAAATATGTTTTGCACTTTTTTTCCCCAGGAACGTTCCTGGTATTTTTACACAGTGTGATGCACCCTGCATATAATTTACTTATTTTAATAAAACACAGTGACTTAAAGATAAAAAACGTGTTTTCTTTTCAGTGAAAAGTCGAAATGGTGAAATAGGTCAATAGCGATTCAGAGAGAGAAAATAAATTTAGGTTCCTTTTGACCAATTACACACCTATTAGTTTTGAATAAATTAGTACATATAAAGGAAGTAATTTCAATGCATTACAATGGTATTTCGACCTAAAAATTTAATTGATAACAAAAAGAGAAACCATGCATAATAGTACTATAGAAAGTACTTCAGATTAAAACAAAATGTTTTAAGTGTATAACACATATTTTTAAATTTTTTCATTGGTCTCAAAAGCCCGAAGTCGTTTAGGAATGGGAACTAAATTTGTTTGAAAAACATTTGTAGGGAAAGGGGTATTTTTAATAATATATTTCAGGAATTATTCCCTAAGTTTTGCGATATTGATATCCAATTTTTCCCCGTGCTCTCCTTATTGCTTTTGCGATAAAAGTTAGCACGTGAATAGTTAAAATAAGCAAAAGTTGTTCAATAAATCACATTTGCGGGTAGAAAAATTCAATAAAACCACTTTAAAATTATCCTCCATCGGAAAAATTATTGCTTTGGTACTATTTTTGCATACTCTTTTTTTTTTCAACAATGAATTCCTAATATTTAAGCACAAAAAGAGATCATAAATGTAACAAGAAATATAGTTACGTTATAGGCGTATATATGGCCTAAATTTTATTCGAAGGGGGAAAAAGCAATATTTTATCACTATCTAACCCCTATGCATCTATCCAGGCCATTTGCTCGATTGACGTAAACATTAATGAAGAATTTATTCAAACGCATCATAAGGAATAACGACATCGTTTATAGATTCGTTCTCAAGAATAATGCATCGGTGAGAAAATTCTAAAATGTGAACTTCCCTTTAGGCATTCTCTTAGGGAAAACTACAATTTCCATCATTTAGTAGGCATCGATCGCTAGAATTTTCTAAGGCATGAAAATAAAATTGAAATGCGATTTTCACTACAATGAATGAATATGAATAGTGCAGCATGAATTTTTTCTGATGTTCCGTATGTTTTACATAAAATATTATTTTTATATTTCAATAGATAACAACGCATGAGTCTTGGATTGTTACAAGGTATCATCTTAATATGAATTTGACATCTTACTTGTACTTTCCATACAATAATGTCAACATGTGCATCTGAGTATTTTTTTAATTTTCATTTATCTTATCCGAATTTTCCGACAGATGTTCTTCATTATTCATACAATAGTTACACCATTATTTAACTAACTAATTCATTTTCTCATTTAAAAATCATATTAGGTTAATATTAACAAAGTATATATAATAAAATCAATATACATCTATTTATCTCTATTATTGCCATTCATTTCAAATGAAGAAGTTTACCTATATTATTCATGAAAAGATAATGTTGTTATTCAAATAACTGATTTATTTTCTAATTTTCAAAACTTTACAATAATTTCAATTAAAATTCGATTTGGTTCCTTTATTGATTAGGCATATTGTTCAATATAAATCAAAAATATTATATTTTTGATCATAAGTGCTTTTGGGTCATTCTCAGAAAAATCAGGAATTTCGTTATAGATTTTTGTAAAAATGAAACTTCTTATATCATGTTAAATACTATAAAGTTGAATCATACCTAAAGAAATAACTCTGTTATAGCTATTCAGATTAAACATGCAAATATTTTAAATGTTTTAAACCTTAAAAAAAAATGGGTCTACGGACGTGACAATCATATCCATGAATGAGAAAACCAAGTTCAGAGACGTGACACCTGGTCCACAGATTTGATAACAGAACACGCACAGGTTTGACAGAAATAATAAAAAAGCTTATATTGATAATAAAATAAAATTTATGTATTTAATACCATTACAGAGTTGAAAACAAAATCAATGTGAACAAATAAAAAAAGCATATAAATTGGACTGGTATTTTTTCTATAACAATATGTGTATGATATATATTATTGTAATACAAATATATAATTGCGAGAATACTAAACAAATCCCATTCATGGACACAGTTTCACATCCGTGAACATGCTGTGTCCACGGATGTGACAAAAACAACAATATCTACATTTAAGAACATGTGATGTTGAAGCTGTGATTATGAAAGTTGGGAAACAAATATTTTACAACTAATACTATTAATTTATTGAATTATATGATTATTTTACCTGATTATTTTAAATTTGTATGTGCCACAGATGTGATGAGTTGTTCTTTATTTCCTATAAATCAAGCCAGAAAACATTGAATGAAACCACACAAATCACTAAACGTGCTTATGTTTCTGCACCACTGAACAAAATGGCTACTTGAGTGTTGATTCTTTAACAAATATAGTTTGGTGTAGCCATTTGGAAGAACTTATTAGCATTTTGTTTTCTGTCTACGGACGTGATTTATTTTCTGGTTACATACATTAAACTTGAAATTAAATAAATATAAAAATTAAGTTTAACTTCAAAGTTTTGGGAAAAGTATTCCAAATGCAATCTGAATGTAAAATATGTTCTAAAATGTTAATATCTTGTATAGCGTAAGAAATATAAATCTGGAAACAAACAAAATAGTAAGTGGCTACAGTCCACGGACGTGACAAATCACACTCTGTGGACAAAATTTGAACAATAAATCAAAGTCTTTTGCCTAATATTGAAATTTCTCTATATTCTATGTATTATAGTGAAGTTTTTTATATATTTGAATTACATTTTAAGACTTTACTCTTTATAATAAAGACCGGTGACACAAATTCCTGATTTTTCTGAAAATGACCCATTTATTTATTCAATGAAACCTCTTTATAGTTAGACATTAATGTGTTCATAAAAATGAGAATCATTCTGAGAAGTCTATAGTAAGAAAAAGGGGTATGCTCTTTTAAAAAATAGGCAGGAATAGATAGGGTGTACCAACATTTGTGAAACTAATATTGTTTCGATAAACTCAAAATATTATTAGTGAATATCAAGAGGATCAAAATTTGAAAAGAAACATAGCGCCGTCAACAATGTTTAGTCGGTGAAAATAGTGGAAATACAGAATTTTAAACATCGGAGACGATAAGAAACATAGTTACATGTTAAGAAAACTTTAGTTTAACAACACGTTTAACACACGATGAAGTATAGTAACTAAAAAAGTAAAAAGGTTCATGGCATGGCAGAAATCTTTGAGCTCAATCCAACAATCGTTTCTCAGACCCTTTGCAGTGATGTTGGCTGTCGTTATTCGTTTGCCGAACTGTTGAATATTTTTGCAATGTAATTAAAGCTTTTGTACCTTTATTTTGCAACCACTGTTCTGCATTACAGACTGTGGCTTATTATAGCTTTATTATTCTCTATGATGTCAGACCTATGGAAATACTTTTGTGATTTCTGCCTACTAAGCATGGTTTTCAACATTTTATTCCACTATAACGTCTGCTTTTCTCGGTGTTTAACACCAACCCTAGACTTGGTCGTAGCTATATGGGAACTTCCTTACGTTTGGAAAACATAAAATTGTGAGTTAAATTATCACTAACAAATTGTAAATAGCTTAATGAAAATTATTTTATGGTTAAAACAAATTAAACACATAACACATTATAGATTCTCTTATTTAGGATTATGTGGACCAAATGTGTTCCAAATTTTCTCGCATAAGTGGTAAGTCATTTAACGATAAATACCGTAAAATATCCCGTAAGTAAGCCCCCTTTCCTTAGCACGAAATCCGTCGAAATTGGATGTGGGGCTTATATATTCAAGAGGGTCGTAAAGTGTGATTCGCAATATCCGTAATCCGTAAATCTTAGTCAAAGATGGGAGAGACTTACATCCGATGGAGGCAAACTTAAAGAATTTTACAGTTTGTGTTTCTTTTAAATTTAGATGTATATTCATCATAAATGTCACACAATGAAAATATTTATGAAAATAGTAATACGCAACTGAGACAATTAAATGAAAACTATTTTTAAACACAATTTTTGAAATGCCTAACTTTAAAAAAATGAATACGTACATGTGGGAAAAGAGTTAATTTTAATTCATCTTATATAGGGGTTTTTAAGATGATTTTATTGAAGTTTCATAATTTTCTCGGTCAAGGTTCAAATACCGAAAGAGAGTACTGTCGATGCTGTCAGATTTAATATGTATTATTATAGTAGCCGCTTGTGTGTGTGCATTGGAAAGTTTCTTTTCTATGTTTCAGCCAGCGCAATAGAGATAAATTATTTAATATTTATTTGTTCATTTTAGAGGTTAGGTTGCCGGAAATTATCTTTCTTTTATAAATTAGCATGAACAGAAAAAGAACAAAGACGAGTAAAATGATAGATAGGAGAAACTAGGGTGGTTTGACCATAGGGGAGGTTTGATCCACCCTACGTTTTTCATATTTAAACATTTATTCAACTGATGAGCAGCAGATGGCAGAACAATATCAAGTAGAATAATATGTTATTTCTGTTTGTTAGTCATTTGCAAATAGAATCTAGGAGTAATCGCAAGTGATAGTGTTTTCAGCCCAAAAAGATTTTTTTGATGTTGCAAGTTCATCTCTCCTGTGCCATTTGCCAGCAACATATATAGAATTATGTTTTATTGTTTGTATACTTAAATTAGCATGCTAAAAGATAATCAAGTTGCTTTTTACTTAAACTTGTGATCTTAGTGTGTTTTTTTAACTTTTTTCCAACATGGTTGTTAAGGGAGGTTTGACCCCAGGCCCTGATTATCGCAAAGGCAGATGAGGCATGTGCCTTGGGCCCCGTAATTTAAGGGGCCCCGAAAAGTTCCTGTATTTTTCGAAAATATGTAATGATTTCTAAATATGTTGGAAATATGTACTGAAATTTAGTACTAAGTTCTTTGTTCTAATGGGTGACTTCTGGAGGGGCTTAGCATACTGCCTTTTAGTTTTGTAATTTTGTTATTGGTAAGTGGCAGCATATATTTTATTTAGGCACATGACACAGGCACAGCGCTGATCAAGTTAACTTTTAATTAAGTCTCAGCGTTCGTATTTGTCTGTGTGTTATTCGGCGGAAAGAAAAAGAAAAATCCAGAGAGATGAAATGACAAAAAATCTCAGGTTCTATTTATATTCAGGCTCTTTGTATATTGATAAATTAGAGCTTAATGGGACTTAATACCTGAATAATATATTAAATATAGGGTAGAAGTGATTAAATAGTTATTAACATATTAGTAAATCTTTTGTGAATCTCTCTTCAAAGAATATGCATGCGTATTACTTTTATCTTCCATCATTATACGAAGATGTTCGCAGTAAGAAATTTTTTTATAGCATAACAGATGTTTTTTCGAAATGGGGCCAAATGTAGACTTTAATTTATTTTATAAACAAAAATCTTGTCACAGATTTGCTGAACTTGCAGAATGTAAACAGACTTAAATATCAATCTTGGAAATGTCCTTAGAATAACTTTTCGTGACAAACTGGCTATTCTGATTAATGGTCTTAACTTTGCAAAATTTTTATTTAATGAAAAAAAAATTAAATTTAAAGGAAAATGTGTATTTGTGTTGCTTTTTCAGATATTAAGTAGATGTAATAGGGGAAGGGGGCCCCGAAACATTTATGCCTTGGGCCCCAGGTAGGGTTAATCGGGCCCTGTTTGACCCACCCTACTTTTTTCTTATTTAAACATTTAACTGATGAGCAGCAGATGGCAGAACAATATCAAGTAGAATAATATGTTATTTTTGTCTGTTAGCCATTTGCAACTAGAATCTAGGAGTAA
>Ga0181466_1000121_pt3 | contig 14521 bp, 19 predicted proteins | sample InSIn4gowninarea_FD_119078 | JGI IMG/M metagenome (GOLD analysis project Ga0181466, IMG submission 119078) | Clean room microbial communities from NASA Spacecraft Assembly Facility at Jet Propulsion Laboratory, Pasadena, California, USA -... ... | reverse complement strand
AACACAATCAATTGCGTTTGAACTTATGGATTCGTTGCTTGAGAAAGTTGATGATCATTCTATTTTAGAACACATGATAAATCCAGAGAATTGTTTCGAAAGATTAAGAGCAATGAGTTTCCAAAGGAAGGCTACTGTTAATCATAATTACAGTTCTATAGAAAAAGTCTCTATCCAACTAGGAGATAATAACATCATGTTGATAACAGTTATTATAACGAATAAGAACAATCGAATGGATAGCACTTCTCTGATAGAAGAAATCCTCATCTAGTTAATCTTTCTCAATAAATGATGATGATGATTTTTGGGATCAATACGAGGGTCTTATCGAAAACTCTTTGAGCTTTTTTGAACGAGTGATTAAGAATAAGATTGTTGAATTGTAGTTGTGCTTACGATAAGAATCAAACCTGCTTCTTGCCAAATGCTCAAGGGAATTGATTTTCAATATGTGTAGCATATAGGTTTCTGATAAAATGTTTTATGCATATAGCAAACGTTTATATGCAGAGTGCTACCTGGATGGTGTGACGTGGAATATTTCATGTCACACCATTCTTTTATGCTAAATATAGTTTTCTTATTAGTTACTTCTCTTATGATATGATTGTTAAACAAAGATTACAAACGAAAATATATAATAATATAAGAAATAATCGATAGAGGGAGATATTTTGAATAGTAAGGAAAAAGATCAAATAAAAAGATCCAAGAGAGAAGAAATGTTAAGGGATAGGAAAGAGACAGCAGATATTTCTCTTTCTTATCTCATTAAAGATGCTATACAGCAAAAACTACACGATGACTTGAAGAATAAATAGCCTATAGTGCAGCTTCTATATCAGCATCATCATGGAAACGTAAATCATAGGGATCATCTAGAGAAGGAATCCATAGGACTTCGCAGATTATTTTATTATCTTCAAGATTCCATATTGATTTCGTATCGTTATTCTGTTTGTAGGAAATGATATCACCATATTCGGAAATGATCTCGTATAGAAATTGATCGTAAGAATGGAAATCTGGAGGGAAACCATGTACATGTGCTTCTAGTGAACATGGGAAAGAGAATTGCTGGTGTAGCTCAAAATTGTTATCATGGATATCAAGAATATACAAGAAAAACCTCCAGTTTCATTGAAGTGATTTTGATGGGCATTGATTATTTGATTATAGCATTGTTAAAAGATAATTTCTATTTTCCTGTCTATCAAATGGAACTAAAGATATATTTCGTTTGATGTTGCTATCAAAAGAATCAGATGATAATATAATTTTCGATGAAATATTAAATAGAGAAGAGAGATGAGATGCTTTTTCTTTCCATACAGGGATCCTCCTTGTTGAGCATCTAGAACAAACATTAGGATTTATTGTTCTAGAAGTTTTCTCTTCTCTTGCCTTAATGCCTTTCGCACTGTTATTCTCATATCTTGTTGAAAATCTATTTGATTAAAACTTGCATTCATCTTTCATATACTGTCTTATAATTCATATAAGAACGAAAATTGCATGCTGTGAGTAGTTCTTAAAGAGAGAAAATCTCGTTGTATTAAGAAAGGGAATCACTAACCTTTTCTATTTAATAATACAATATATAGAATATATAACGAAGTGGTCTAACTGGAAAGATGCCTAATTGGAGATGTGAGTTCGAATCTCACTCAAAGTTTATATTCTTCCTGTATATTGCAGCAAGTTTGATGGTTACAAACGGTTCTTGTGAGCGCACACAAAGATATTATGCTGATATACAGGATAAAGCGGTTGTAACTGTCGTGAATAAATAGAACATATAATCTAAAAAGAATCCTTTTGCAAAAAGATAGAACATATGATACAATGAATAATATGAACTTCTTAGAACAAAGGAACTATTATGAGTAAACGAATTAGATTAGGTGAATATGCAGAGAAAATGTGCATATCACGTATGACTGCGCTCAGATGGTTTCATGATGGAAAACTTCCACACCCAGCACAAAAAATTAGTGAAAGAATTATTCTAGTTGAAGTTCCTGATGATTTTGATGGACCAGTTCCTGAAAATGATTCAACCCCAGGAAAAACTGTGGGATATGCAAGAGTTAGCACACGAAAACAAGAAAATAGTCTTCCTCATCAAAAACTAGCTATTTTAGAATATGCGAACAAGAACAACATTACTATTGACAAGATCTATGAGGAAATTGGTTCTGGTTTTAATGAGAATAGAAGAAAACTGTCTAAAATTCTATCTGATCCAACAATTACAACAATCATTGTTGAGCATAAGGATAGACTCGCAAGATCAAATTTCAATCTTCTTAAGAAAACTTTGGAATCGCAAAATCGTGAAATCATTGTTATTGAGAATGATGAGTTAGATGATGATCTAGTTACAGAGATAACAGAGTTCATGGTGAGTGCTGCTGGTAGATTATATGGTAAACGTGGTGCTGAGAGAGTGCGTAAAAACTTAGAGAAAACTCAAGAGGAGTTGTCTCATGAGTAATGAATACATTGTTCGCACTGTTATGAGTAGTATCAAATTCTATGATGGAGCACAAGAAATCTTAGAAAAACTAGGTGTTATTCTTGGTTCTTTGCGCAATACTGACTATGTTGCTCTAGTAGCATCAGAACGTTCTGATACACAATTAACCAATAAGCAACGACGTGATTATCTTTTGTCACAAGGATTGAACATGCGTTATGCAGATAGCATTATTGGCTCAAACAATGAACAATTAGCTTTAGCAAAACGTACTTCTAAAGAAAATATTACTGACTGGAGAAAAGAACTTTCTACTATCGAGAAAAAATTAAGCAAGAATCCTTCTGGTAAGAAAAAAGATAGTCTTATAAAATCAAAGGAATCTATAGAAAAGAAGATCCGTTTATCTGAGAATAAAAGACCTTCTGTGTGTTTTGGTGGTAAGTCTTTATTCAGGGAGTATACTCGTGCTATAGAACAGGGCGCATTATCTCTAGAACTTGAGAATGATTTTAAGAATAAGAGAATGTTCTTGGAGTTCAAGGGGCAATCTGGGTATGTTTCAGGCAACACAATGATTCGTGTTGATCTGGAAAAGCAAGAATTGACTTTGAACTTGACACAATCTCTTGCTGAACAGATCGGTGTTGAAGATACTCGCATTCCACTCGGGGTTATTAATATCAGAAATAGTGGATACTTGCAAAACTTCTCTTATTGTATTGAGAATCGCGTTTCTACATCGTATGGTTTGTATGGAATAGAAAGAAGAAATGCTGGAGAGTTCATGTCAGCACTCGTATCAATCAATCTCATATTGAAGAAAAGGATAAGAGTAAAAAGACAGTAGATAAGAATAGAGTATGTGGTATTGATCAAAATTCTGGGTTTATTACTGCAACGATTATTGACGAGAATGGTAATCCTGTAGAGAAGAGGACATGGTATCATTCTAGTTCTAAAGATGTACAGGATATTGTCAATGAACTTACATTATGGTGTAATCGTAGAGGATGTTATACCATTGGTATTGAATCGTTGAAGAGTTTATCAGGAAAGAAGAGACATTCTTCTGGTAATTTTAGTGGTGTCAATCGTGTAGTCAGTCTTATTCCTTATGGTAAGTTTAAAACTTGTTTGTTGAATAAATCTGATTTTTCAGGTATAGAAATTGTTGAGGTTAATCCTTATGGTACAAGCAAGAACACTTCACAATGGAAAGAAGATTGTTTCGGTATCACTATTCACGAGAAGGCAAGTTATCTTATTGCTCGTAGGACTTTAGGTTTATCCATTTCTAGAAAACACCGACAACGAACTAGTAGATGCGCTGTTGGAGTTATAAATAATGGATTATCATTGCCGAATACGACTAATGATAGTACTGTTAATGATTACAGTACGTGTAGTGATCGTATTCCAGTAATAAATACTCGTCATCTAACTAGGTTAGAATGATTGATGAAAATGATAATCCGGTTTTTCCGGGTTTCCCCATGATAGTATAAAACTTATACAACACTAAATGAAACCCGGGAAGAATATCATATTATTTAATAGTTGCTGAGAATTATTAAGATAGAATACAATTATTATTGTACATTATAATCATGTAACACACTATTTAAGGTTTCTCTCTTTATCTCGTTAATATCTGCTTTTTCTTGAAGATAATCATTATGGAAAATATGTATGATATTTTTAATAATTTCTGTTTCTACAGGATCATCTAGAACAGTTGTAATCTCCCAGGTGAATAAGTTTGGTTCTCCATTTTTCTCTCGTTCTACAAAAGAGAATTTTTTAAAATCATCATTGAACATGATGGGTTTAAAGAGTTTTAACAATCCTGGAAAAATAACAATATCCCCATTGAAAACATAATCTCTTCTTACTTCTTTGAAAACATAATCTCTTCTTACTTCTTTACCATGATTATCCAAACCTAACGCAATGATAGCAATTTTATTATCTTTCACAGGATGCGTTCCTTCTGGAATCATCATGATGATCCTTTTGTCTATATCATTATCTAACATATCGTTGATGAAAACTCCATACGTTTTAATATCCATGATTCCTCCAATAATAAATAATTACTTTTCCTTATTTGTTTAACTATGATGTTATCATGGAAAAGCCATCAACACAAGGAGACAGAAATACTCTCAACAGTTTGATATTTCAGATGTTATATTAGAAGATGTTGATGATAATCAAAAATAAGGGAAATGTTTATGAGTAAGAGTAGTAATATAGAAGAGATACTTAGAACTGTTCAAGAACAAAATGTTCTGCTTCAGCAGCAAAACAGAATCCTTTTATCTCTCATGGAGCATAATATAGAAATGTTTGCTAATGAACTTAAACCAGATATCAGGGATAGTCTGAGTTCTCTACTGAGAAAAGACCTTACAGCATTAAAGCAAGATATCTATGATCTTTAATGTTCAGGATCAAAATATCATTCTACTGTTAAAACATGTTTCTATATAGTCAACTATACTATATAGAATATCTTACTGAACTCCAAATTGTGTATTTTTGATAATATAGAACATAATTTAATATATACAACTTTTATAGGGAATTATCATGATGAAAAAGAACATACTCTCAATGCTTATCTCAACTACTGTTGCAAGCTCTCTAATTGCGAACCCAATTGCTGCACAAGCAGAAGTATTTTATAACGTATCACGTGCTATGAACCATACAAAACAAGCAGATGACACCATACAGCAAGTTATGAACATACATGATCGTCAACGTTCTCATGATCTTATAACATTATGGATAGCACCATATGGAGAATGTGATGCACAGGGTGATGGTTCTGAAGGGAAACCTTTTTGTGATATTTCACAAGCAAGCCAAAAACTAGATGAACTGTACAATCAAGGAAAAGCTCGCGGTGATGTTGATATTCGATTTAAAACAGGGAATAATAGAGTATATAAACCACAAGTAGGAAAACGTTTTGGATCCTTTACGTTCTCTCCTACAGCAGGTCATGTAGTGAGATTCATTCCTGATTGGTATCAAAACGTGAAAGACCTTGAAAATATCACGATGGATAAAATGGTGAATTTTAAAGGGAACCCAAGAGGGGTAGCGCAAAATCGAGATTCTAATGTTGGTATACGTATTGAACCTCGTGTTAACCGTGGTGGTACATACCAAATAAGTGGTCTTCATTTTGACACATTTATTAATCCTCTATCATTTATTAACACTCATGTTACTACAGATAATATTGTGGATGCGAATGACCCTGAATCAGTATATAAACACCTGAGATACTCTAAAAACGCAGCATTTAACCACATGCTAATATCACATAATTATTTCGATAAGATTGGTAGCACATATACAGATCAAGGAGGTAATTATATTTCATCATCGTTAAGGATTTGGGGAGTAACGAATTCTGTTATTAAGAATAATACTTTTATTAATGGAAACGCTATTCCTAAAGAAGTCGGTCCTTCTCACGTTATTTACACTTACATGTCTGCAGATAATGTGTATGATAATAATACATTTAAAGACAATGTGTATTCAGGACCAAAAATTCGTGTATCAAATGATGAAATTTTCATGAATAACGTGTTTGACCATCCTAAATCTGGATATCCACTAATTCTTACCGGGTATCAAGATATACGATTTGGAAAGGGTGGTGAACAAGATAATAAACTCTATGCAGAATGTAAAGGGTTAGGTCCTTATTATGAAAATCTAGGAAACACTTTTAAACAACAAAACAAAGTTAATTTCACAAATAATAAAGAACAGGCATATTGTACAGACTCAAAGAGAATTACTGATCCCATGTTTGTTGAGGGTGTGCAAACTGGTGATTTCGAGTATTCAATACGATGGGGAGAAGCAGATACACTAGGAGATGAAGTAAAATCCTATCATGTGTATGTAGGTAATATAGATAGTAAGGGTTATCCTGTAGAAAAAGCAAGACTTCTTAAAACTGTTGATGCTACAACTCGTGAGTTGACAATGACAAAAGATATGCTTGATAAAGCAGGTATGAAACCAGGTGAAGATTTCTACTACTATATTGTAGCAGAAGGAAACTCTGGATGGACATCAGGACGAACACAGCACAGAATGACTATAAACCTTGATGAGAATTATAAGGGTAGAGAACATTATCATGTAGCACGTTCTGAACCTTTTGATAGGCTTGACAATGGTAAGAAACCAGAAAAAACCACGTTCTCTTATGATTTAGTATCTTCTCAACTAGATCCCACATATGGTGAAAAGAATGTGAAGACTGGTGAAAAAGTTGTTCAAAAACTATCACTAGATAAAATACCTGTTTATACTACGTTTAAAATAGATGGAAAAGAGTTCCCTGGTAAAGTATCTGTAAATGCTAAAACTGGTGAGTTGACGGTTGATACTCAGGGCGTAGAAGATGGTGAATATACTATCAATGTAGAAGTTCAGTATGGTGACTGGTCTAAAGATACTGCACCATTTATATTAAGTATAGGAGATAAACAAAAAGATAATCCTGAGGAGAACCCTGAAGACAATATTAATGATAATCCTGAGGAGAACCCTGAAGACAATATTAATGATAATCCTGTAGAAGAGCAACCAGAAGAAGAGAAAGACCAAGATAACCAAGAAGATAGAGACCATATAAATATTACAGAAGAAGTAATAGAAGACGAAAACCCAGTGAATAAAGAAGAAAATGAAAAAGGTGAAGAAGAAAACATAACAGATATTTCAACCTCTGATTCTTTTGACAAAAATAAAGAAAACAGTTCTAATAAAGAAAAATCTGTAGTGAAAGATACAACAAACAAGAATATAACTACTGATATTGATAACCAATCAGAAGACAAGAAGAAAAATCAAACTGATAATGATGCTATTGCTAACACAAGAATAGAGAACAGGAATGATGCTTATCATAAAGATAGCAAAGAACAGAAGGAAGATCACCAATATGAAAATGTAGATGGTATTCTACATAATAGGGAAGATATTCAAGGAATTGCTCAAAAAGAGAATCCTAATAGGAAAGAGAATAATCAGACTATTCCTCTTCAAGAAAGAGACAATAGAAATTATCAACCAATAATCAGGAATGATTATCAGAACCATCAGCAATCTTTTATAATGAAGAGTTATGCTGGACCTTCAGTACATACTGGAGGAGAAATAGAACAGCAAACATTGTTGGAAAAGATTATAGGAATATTTAATTGAGAAAGGAATGATGAGAGTGAAAATGTTTGATGCTAATGATTTTAGGGATTTTGTGAATGAGAATATAAGAGATGAAGAAATACTAGAAAAAGTTCAAATGATAACGAACAAGAATTTAGAAGAACTCATAGAACCAAATGTTAATAGAACAGAGATTTCAAAAATAATGGAACAAGCATTCATAAAAACAATTGATGATATTCGCAATCTAGATGATAAGTAGAGAAAGATAATAATATGACAACTACTGTTGATGAGAATTCTCTTATGTCTGATATTATTGCAGAAATGAGAAAGCAGAATGGAAGAATCTCATTGGAAGACAATAAGAAATATCTTATGGAAAGTCCTTTCGATGATCATCAAGTAACCTATAGGGTTGTAATACAAATTCCAGAACATAAAATTAGAAACATACTGAAATATAAAGATGTTATAGGAGTAGTTGATAGTTTTGTTGATGATTTTGTTGATGAGATCATTTATCTTGATTATGATGTTATTCTAAGATTAATAAACGATATTTCTCATAATGTTAGTGCATTAGCATATTTGGAAAATGGTATTCTTACTATTCTTCTCGAAAAAGATTATGATATCCAATTAGAACAACCACTATGTGATGTTGTTGAAGACCTTAACAATGCAGTTTCATATATTGAACAACATTCTTCCATGATTGATAATGAGTTTGTATTAAATAGTTCTCATTGTTAAACTGTCTGGTTAACAATGAGAACTTTCTCAAACACTAGATCATTAAATCAAGTCATCTATAGCAGAAAGTTTGTCTTCTGTTATATTATCTTTTGTAGAATCTCGATATAATTGTTCGGCTATACTATCTGTATTAGCAGGGGTGTCGCTCAAATATCCCATTCCTTCTTGGTTTCCCTGCATTATTTCACTATGAAGCTTTTTTATAATTACTGTCTTTTGCACATTGCTTCTTAGACCATTTGAAGGGAACTTTTCTAACCTCTCTACTTCTTGTACAAAGTCTTCATATTTCTTCCAGGTATCATCGTTATCATTTCTTTTTGCTTCCTTAAAGGATTCTTCAATAAGAGAATGAGCATTATTCCCAAGTCTATTTGAGAATACAGAGACTTTTATAGGGTCTGCTTTACTGAAATTAAAACGCCTTTTTTCTTGGTTTAATATTTCTTGTGTGTAATTAACAGCATTTTTATAGTCATCTTTTGTTTTAAAGAATTTATTATTACAAAAATCTATTAACGCAGAACCATCCATTTTATCAGAATCTAGAACTCTCTCTTCTAATGGTGGAGGAGTATTTTGTCTCATAATATCTATTATACATCGTATATCTCCTTCTTTTACTTTGTCTCTATAATAAGTGTCATTATCTAACCCAAACGATCTACCATATCCAGGAAACATTGATATACTATACTCTCCCGCTTCCCAATTGTCATATTCTGAGTCTATTCCATAATATTCTGCAATTCTATTAGCATCCACATGGTCTTTTACCAACATTTCATAATATAAATCATTTTCGAATTGATCAACAATCTTCCCTATAACATTATCAAGTTTTTTATCTAATTCTGGATTATCACCATATAATGGTGAAACAATTTGCATATTCTCTACGAAATTACCATATAATTCACTTAATCTATCTTGCATACTAGAGGGAAACATAAATTGATTTCTCGTTATTTCTGATATTTGAGAAATTCTATCTTCCATATGAGCAGGAACATTAAAAGCGTAAATATTATCATTCTTTTCCCTGTAATTTTGGATTTCCTGTTTGGCTTCCTCTAGGGAATACTCTTCTTTCTTTTTACGTCGTGGTTGTACTGATGACATAAAACTATCTAATACAGCATACTCAGCCTGAGCGCTTGTTCTAAAAGGTTTTTCTATATGTTCAATACACTGTTCTAACACATCAAACGTATCAACACTTGGATCATTTATCTGATCTTTAATACTATCAAATTTTCTCTTTAATGCTCCATCTTTCATATTTTTTGATACTCGTTCAAGCTTATGAGGAAACCTTGTAAGAACATCTTCAGTATCCAAAGTTCCTAATTTTGAATAAAAAAAACGACTTCCTTTAATGTATACATCGCTTTGAATTCCAGACCATATAGATCCTTTCGTGAAATCTACTTTTCCTGCTCGTAAAGGAGAAGTGTCATTATCTAGAGCAGCAAAAGGGAACAATTCGTGAAGACTTCTTAGAGACTGTTGAACTGCAAAATGATCTGTGAGTTTACCATATTTTTGTAACATTTCATCCTCAGGATAGAGTTCTTGAAGATCTTCAATTTGTGTTTCTATATCAGTTTTTATCTCTGTATGATCATCTCCATAATCATCCATTGGATTATCATTGATATTATCAATGTCTCCTGCTTTTTTAGGACCTCCCCAGTTGACATTCTCCCTACCATATATCATCCTAGGACCATCAGCAGAACCATATGCTATACCTCTAGACATTTTTTATAATTCCCTTTCTGCTCTATTTTCCCCTCTATTTTATATTCTCATCTACAATTCCATTATCATTAAGAAAAGTGCTGTATTGTTTTAAAAATCTTGCCTGCTCAAAGAAATCTGATTGTTTTACATCAGTAGAATGCTTTTCATATTCTTTAAGATCAATCTCTCCTGGGTGCTTACTGTTGTATACACTCATATCATGGTGGCATTCTGTATAAAGGCTGTTCATCATATTTTTCATATTCACGTTATCATTATTGTAGAATGCATACCCATCATCATAGTTTATATCAATAAGAGATTTTTTCTCATTAGCAAAACCACTTCTTCTATCAAACTCCCAACGAGGAGTCTTAGGGTTTGTTCTTTGCAACCTATCAATAACTCTTTCTATATCTTCACGAGTAAGATCATTATCCTTCATTACATCTGATCCAAGATTTGATTCAATAGCGTTTGCAGCAACCTGCTTACGAATAGCATTATCTCTTTCTGTATGATTACTTAGTGATTTTAAGTCAAAACTATCACTCTGGTCATAATTATCATTCGGGAAATCACGAGGATCAAACTTATACACCCTATCATTTCCTGGACGAACCCTTTTCTTTGGTTTTCCCTTATTGTATTGTTCTATTATTTTAGCGTCTTCTTTCTGTTGTGCATATTGTCTCTTATTTTCTTCTTTTCTATACTCAAAATACTTTTCATACTTTTCTGCTTTTTCGTTATACTCTTCTTCACTTAAAGAAGCCAAGAAATCCATATTTGATGATACTATTGGGTTTCCTTTCTCATCTTTATAAGAAAATATTGGTGAATGAACTGTGTTATTCATTCTTGGTCTATGATCAATACCATTACCTACCATCCTATTCTCCCACTGTTCTGGATTCTTTTCTTTCATTTGCTTATAACCTTCACCACCCCATTGTGAAGGATGGAATTGAACAGCATCATCCCAATCATTTAATCCAATACCAGTAAGATCATGCATAATGTCTTCAAAAAGCTCTTTCTTTTCTGCAACTCTTGCTGCTCTTTGCTCTTTAAGCATTTCATCATGACCAAAAATTGTTAGATTTTCTTCATGATTTGGTTCACTTGCTCGTTTTGGACCACCCCAGTTCACGTTTTCTTTACCATAAATATATCTAGGACCATCTGGTGAACCTTGTGCTGTACCCTTACTCATAATAAAACCTCTTTTCTATACAAATTATTATACTATTTACTAACAATAAGAAAGAGGTCTAAAATATGGATCCCTTACTACTTTCCTTGATTTAAAGCCTATTATGAGATAAAATAATTCTAAAAGAAAACACAACACAAAAGGGAGAATCCACATGGGAAATTTAGTAGGGGAAGTTACTCTTATTAATAAGAACACTAAGAAATACAAAAAACTAGAACACATGCTCACAGAACTAGGAGATGTATCTAAAGATAGTAATATCATTATTGAGCATAAAAAGAATAAAACAACACTGTACTATAATACGTATAGTACTTTTTCAGAAGTAAGTACTACCCTAGATGATGCTGTGAAGAAATATAAAGAAATGATTAAATATGTAGACCTATTATTGCTGGAATATATTGATGATATATGTGATAGCACTAGATATTACTTCAACAGTACTAAAAACTATAACGATATCCATATCGAAACACTCTCGTAGACATTTTGAGCTATTCAATCGATCAATTAAAGGAGTTATAATGTACATGAAGGTGTATGGAACAATAACAATATCTGAAGAAAACATTTCAGATTTTGATTTAAGAACACTAAACAAAATGCTTTATAGCATTGGAAATATTGAAGGAATAACTAAGTATAGAGCAGAAAAAATATCCACGTTTCGATATCAGACTCAAGAAAATATTTCTAAATTAAGTGCTATCCTACATGATCTTATGCAAAATTATCCTCATATTGTTCATTTGATAGATATTAAAGGCACTAATGTTTTTGAAAAATATTCAGAAACAACACGTTATTATTTTGATAGAACCTATTTGCTTAACCAGACAACAAGCATCAAGAGTTTTAATTAAGTATTCTTTTCATTTTCTATATCTTCTCTGATAGAGTTTATTTAAATTGGATCAGATTAAAGGAGAACTATATGAGAACAAACACTGTATTGGGAAGCATTAAGATTTCTCTTAAAGAACTGGGAGAACTCCAACAAGAGCATATTGTTAATCTCATACAAAAACTGTCAATAGATGATAATGAGGATCAAATAGATTTCCATATAGAAGATGAGTTGCTTATAGTGAGATATCATAATGCTATAAGCAACTCATCTCTTCTACAAGCGATCATCATACAACTCGTAGAAACATATAGAAACAATATTGTTTATATTTCACTATGTTTTAAAAGCAGTTTTGAGCAAGAAGATTATCATGAAGAATTAGAGTTCTTCTTCTTTAATAATGATTCCCCTTATGGACATCATGGTATTCATGAGGGAATTTACGCTATTCATGATATTATGAATAATAATGAGGAAAAGAAGCTATATATCACAACAATTTCTACTCAGATTTTTAAAGAATATATTTAAGATATAGGAGAAGAATGCTACAATGGAAATTCTGAATGGTAACATTATTTTTAATGACAATCTACTTGAAGCATCTCAACAAGAAGAACTTGATACATTATTTCTTTTTATCCAAACCACAAAAAGGATGTATACAGAAAATGACACACCATTATCACAATATATTTTCGAAAGAGTTGAAGTAGAAAAACAAGATATAGAAAACATTCTCACTACAATTGCAGAAAAATATAAAGATAGCATTCGATTTATTCGTCTTAGGCTTTATAAGAATGAGGATAGTAACAGTAGTAACACTCTCAGAACGATATATACTCTTATAGAAGATAACACTATAGCAGCAGTAGATGAGCACATTATAAGAAACTTTCGTTATATTAGAAAAACATAACATATTAATATATGAGGAGTTTTAATGGGATTAATTAATGGAATTATTGAATTCGACAAAACCAATATTCTTGATGCACAAGTTGAGAATCTTGATACTCTCCTTAAAGCCATTCATGCAGAAAAATGGGAAACCATACTGCTTCCAGTAGGAAATTGCGAAAAGAACGTTTATTCGTATAAGTTGAAGCATAAGATCATAGATCAGAAGACTATTGAGCATATTCTTCAAGATATCATTGATAATCATTTTGATGCTCTTCATGATATTATTCTTCAACTCACAGAAAAAGATCGAAATAATGATTATGAAGCAATATATAGTTTAAACAAAGAGAACCGTTCTATTGATATTCAAGAAACAAGAAAAGTATCATCATCAAGAACAATAGGACAATCTTCAAGGGGAACAAAATGAAACAATTAAGTGGAAGTATCATTATTAATGCAAACGGATTATCTGATGAATCATTTCACAACATTGAAGCGCTCTTACTATCTCTTGATGAAGAAGTAGAGATTGATGAATACTCATACAATAAAGAAAAAGAATACGTATTTCTCTTCGATAAAGAAAAGCGCCAAGAGATACCAGAACAGAAAATAATCAATACATTACATGATCTTTCTGTTAATCATATTGAGCACATTAAGAGATTAAATTTATATTATTGGGATCGTTGGGATTATAATGGAGGAGACAATACTCTTATTTTCAACTATCTTAATGGTTATTACAACAGGATTATCATGTCGAGAAAACGAGTTTTATCTCATGATACAATGATAGTTTAGAAGAGAAAACACGAGGTTTAGTATCAGAAATTGATCAAATCTTCTAGTTTAAACTTTTAGATATAGTTAGAAAGACATATTAAAAATGAATAATTGTTCTTATATTTTAATTGAGTGCAATAGAAAATATTGTGGAGAAAATGATCTTGATAACATCAATAAGATGTTAAACAACATGATTAGCAATAACAAGTATGTTGTAGAAGTTTTTGATAAAGGAAATGTTGTTCAGTTTAATGTATATTGTGAAGATTATGAGGAAGAAAAGATAATTGATTCACTAGAAGAAATCCTAGAAGAATTCAAACAGGGAATACAATATATGAGAGCAGAATTTATAGAACGTTATCACCATAATAAGAATATCAGGTCATATCATTATGATGAGAACAGCAATGATTTTAATTTGATAATGAAAGAATTATCATCTTCTCGTTGAGAAGAATCATTTTTCATTGAGCAATAAAACATTGAATATAATTCACCGTTTTATTGCTTTTATTATTATTTCGAATATATAATACAAAAATAAACAATA
>Ga0181466_1000428_pt1 | contig 14530 bp, 6 predicted proteins | sample InSIn4gowninarea_FD_119078 | JGI IMG/M metagenome (GOLD analysis project Ga0181466, IMG submission 119078) | Clean room microbial communities from NASA Spacecraft Assembly Facility at Jet Propulsion Laboratory, Pasadena, California, USA -... ... | reverse complement strand
CACCCTTCATGGCGATGGTGTAAGGGAGATGGCCGGAGGGGTTGACCTCGCCGTAGAGGAGATCGACGAGGGAGTTGCCGGACTCTTGGCCGGGGAAGTGAGCAGCAAGGATGGCGGTGACGTTGGGATGGTCAGACCAGGGCAGGTCGTTGATACCGGCAGAGTGGGTGACGACAACTGTGTTGTTGCAGTAAGAGGCGACGGCCTCGACGACGTCGTCACCGTCCCAGTCAGAGGAAAGGTGGGCGCGGTCAGCAGCCTCCTCGGCCCAGGTCTTGAGCATGACAATGCAGACTTCGGGAACAGCGCGGGGAATGACCAGGGTGCTGACGTTGTTGTTGGTGATGTGAGTGTTGTTGAGGAAGTACTGGACGATACCGCCGTCTGAGCCAACGCGTTCCTGGATAGCGTGGAGAGGAGAGATCTGGTAGGTGAACTGTCCGGTACCGGAGCCACCACCAGCAAACAGGCTACCGTACTCGTAGTTCTGCTGGTTGATGACAGAGCTGCGGGCTGGGTTTCCGGCGTCGTTACCGAAGACGGCAACGTTGCGAGGAGCCTTGAGGGGCAGAGTGCGGTCGACGTTCTTCAGGAGAACGCTACCAGCAGCACCGTGACGGCGGATGAGCTCGGCGTGGTTGCCGCGGACATCACGGCTGACCTCGCCAGTCAGGTTGTACTCGCGGGTCCAGGTGTCGCGGGGAGAGAAAGTGTTGAGGTCAGCACCTGAAGGGTCGACTGTGGGGAAGTCCTGGTCTTGACCGAGCTGGAAGTAAGGGGTCATGATACGGATGACCATGTCGTCAATGCGGGCCTCGTCGACAGTGCCGTTGTTGACAGCAAGAGTGACGTTTCCGCCAAAGTAAGAAGGAGCGCCAAAGTTCTGGCCGTAAGAACCAAGACCTCCGGGCATGTTCATGTCGAGACCAGCCTCAATAGAGGCAACGCCGGAATGGGTAGCACCCCAGTCAGACATAACGTATCCCTGGAAACCGAGCTCAGTCTTGAGCAGACCGTTCTGGGAAGCGGAGTTCTGGCATCCGTAAGATCCGTTGATCCTCTGGTAGGAGCACATGAAGCTGGCAGCGCGGGCCTTGACGGCGTTGGCGAAAGGCCACATGTAGAGCTCGTGCATGGTACGGTCGTCAATGTTGGCCGAGATGGCAGTTTGGTTCTGCTCGGTGGTGTCGTCCGTCCTGTAGGTAGGGTTACGCATGGTCTCCTGCTCATTGCCCACCCAGTGCTTCGCACAAGCTTGCACACCTGCGTCTTGGGCAGCCTGAATGGTCTTCTCCATAGCCACTCCGCTAAGGTATGGGTCTGAAGAGAAACCCTCCCAGTTACGGCCTGCATAGGCAGAACGTCCGAGAGGTCCAGCAACAGGACCAAGGAAGACATGGGCACCTTTAGCCTTGAACTCTTGTCCCATGGCCATACCGCGCTCGTACATGAGGTCCTTGTCCCATGTGGCTCCAGCAGAAACACCAGCTGAGAAAACGCTGGCGTAGTCGGCCACACGGATGGCAAGGGGACCATCCTGAAGGCAGAGACCAGGGAAACCCAGGCGAGGGATAGCAACGATGTTGCCAACACAGGGTCCAGCTTGACCAGTGACCATGTCAGCCTTCTCCTCGATGGTAAGCTGGGCTACGAAAGCTTTCGCCTTCTCAAGACCCATCTCCCATCCGCCAGCTCCGGTCGCGTTTGCTACGGTACGTTAGACCTAATTGGGACATACATGGACTTTAAGAGTAGAACTTACGCGACGGGTAGACAGCTGGCGAAGAGCCATACTCAGTGAGAATGGTAGTATTCAACGGCTGGACGTAGCTGAACGCGTCGTCACTACGAGAACCAGCGTCGAAAGCCTGAGCATTAGCAGCAGCCAGAAGGGCAGAGCCTGAGAGCACGGCTGAAAGGACGGAAGGCGCCATGATTCTGGATTGTCAAAGGTGAATCGAAAGCCTGAATACCCATCATCATCGACGTCCTTGGGTACTTATATACCACCACTGCTCTGTGCCCCCCGGACAGCAATGGCCCGCCCGGTGGCACTTCACCACCCAAACTAACATGTACACAGGCCGACGATGCAACCATACCGTGTACCGAAGTTCACCCGTCCGGGTTGCGGAGTCTCCACAAGCCCGTGCCTTACCAGAATCATCCTCGTATTGCCAATAGCGACGTCATCTGAAGGCTGCGGAAGGAGCGCCAAGATGGCGGTTCGACAGGTATCGGCAGATGGATGTGGAGAAGCGCCAGTGAACAAGTCGGAGGTGAAAGGATTTGACTCGTGTAAATCTGCGGGGATCGTGGAAGTTGCCTCCCTGACTCGTCTCAACGAGTCTGCGCCGCGTCATTGTTATCATGCCGTTGGGCTTGCCAATTGGTCGGCGTTCGGTAGGGCACTCCCGAAGCAAGCATAATTGACGGGTCGTGTTCCCCAAAGGTTATGTTACCATGGCGTTGGGAAGCCGTGGAAGCTTTTTGGAAGCTTTACCATACCATGAAAGAAGTAACATTTCCCATAGTCAATCTCCGCACAGAGCTCGATAACTGTCTTTGCTTTCCTCCAACATTCTCAACTCGCGATTCATGCACCTGGGGAATCCGTTTCTCGCGACAGCGCAGCCATTCCGGGGGGCGCGCTCCACGCCCCAGCCTTACTCCTACCGTCGCAAAGCGGGGCCAGCGTTGCGCTCATATAGCCGAGTAAAAGTCCCGACAGGCTCATAATGCCATCGTCACGAGGCGCGCAGGGTTGGGTTGGAAAATTTCTGCAAGCATGGAGAAGTGCAAGCGTCGGGGGTGTGGTGTCTTTTCGGTAGGCGCTAAACCTGACGCGGGAACGTATCCTGGGAAAGACCCCAGTACCGAGGTGTCGTCACATGGGGATCGGCTCCAGAGCTCCACACCAACGCCCTACATTACCTGGCTTCCCCGCAACAAGTCGTTCTGGGCCGAAGTTGAGCCTCGCGCGGAGTGGGGATCGTCAGGTCAAGCGGTGCGTCTTTCAAGGCGTCGACGTGAAAACTTTTCGGCATCCTCGTTTGAGCCAGGAAAAGCCGCTTAGTTGCTGCCGAAGGGCCGAACTTGGCAATGCAATGCGATGCAAAAGCATGTTTGCGCTCGCAGTGTCCCATAGAATTGCGGTATTGAATACTACATGAGACTTGGCAGCTGAACAAACAGGGAAGTGATCTTATCCAGTGCCCCAGGTATTAGCCGTTTTTGCCAACGGGAGAGAAGACACTCGGGAACGCGACAGCCGCGCGTAATTCACGCCCGTGAGGCTCTTTGTCGGATGTCGGATAGGAAGACAAGTCGATTGGAATAATCGGGCCTGAGTTGCTTCTGGACTCTGGCTGTCAATTCGCCATCTCGTCACGAGCGAGGTTGCTGACAGGACTACGATATTTACAAGCATACCTACCCAACTACTGGTGTCTAGGCAAAAGAAAATGGCTCACGGTTGGATTGCAACTCCATGCTAGCCATGGTGCAGCCGCACTTGCCCTTCATAAAATAATATTGACATTCCTGTGCAATTGCCTGCGCCCGTCACCAACTTCAGTCTTCTTCCCCCCACAGACCCCACCGTGCGCTTAGCCCTCCCCCATTCATCCACACTTGACCGTTTAGCATCACCAACCGGACATCGGTCATCCGACACTACCCATCCCGTTACACCTCACCACACCAATGAATAGCTTTTGTCGGCTACATGCGCTGAATCGTACAACCGGGAACTGGGCCGTTCCAATGGGGCTCCCATCGGGGCATTTTAACGCGATCGCAACGCGTGCAGAACGTGACCCACGCTACGACTACCCCTTGCCCCGACCGCCACCGTTCCGACCGCTACACCGCCGAACATTACCTAACAAGCCAAGGTCAAAGATGTTAGTTCCACATATACCCAATAGCAGTCTTCTGTTCACGCGTGAATTTGAAAATCCAACTTTGAGACATTTTCTGCGTTCCGTGCTTGGATCCACCAAATGACACTGGGAGAGATGAGTAACAAAAGCCTGGCGAGTAGTCTGCATGGATACCGTACCTGGAGTCAAGAACAGCCACATGACGTGCCATGAACATGTGAAAATGAAACCCCCGATGTTACCAACAAATGCAAACAAACAACTCTACTCTCCCTGCGCGCAAATGTTGTAGAGTTCCCGCCCGCTGGAAGCAGGAACGCCTATCCCGATACCACTAGTGACCGGAACCAGATCCAACGCCCCCATGTTGCGGCGGACACCGCAGTCAGGGACAGACGCATGAGCACATGTCATCTGTTCAAGGACACTATCAGAAACGAGGTAGCATAGACAACAACAACGTAGAAAAATAAACGATAGTCACCGTATGCCACCACTTCCTACCCATAGCTGCCACGAAAGATGGATGTAGACCTAATTTCCCGGGAAGAAGGAAAGGGCAAGGCTTGGACGGAGGGCGAAGGGATGGGAGATGCGAGAATGCCAAAGACGCAGACTGATCTCAAATCAGTTCCTCATTCGGAACAAAAGTGCAGCAAAAGTGACAACTGAGACTGGACTGTCGCCCCTTCTTCAATTGCCTGAACTCAGAGCCCTCTCTCTAGAAAAGAAACGGCGCGCTGAAGGAACAAGGAACTGATATGTAGAACACGCTGCACACTTGAGCAAACGCTATAATGAGAAAAGTTGCATGTTCGCGGTTTCCGCTCTAGTCACCAATCAGACATATCCAAGTACAAGGACACTGCACACTACGGCCGTAGTACACTGAAGAAGAGGGGGAAAGAGCGAGAGGAGAGAAAGAGGTCCCACACCGAAAGGCCCGCTGCAAGAGTCGAACGTGACCCGACCAGATGTGACCTGACTAGACATGACCAGACTAGACGCTACGCAACCCGAAGAAAAGGCAACCAATCCCCTGAACACCCAAGGACCAGCGCGATGGGAACATCTCATGACAAGGATGGATACAAGGGTGCGCAAAGCCGAGGAAGCCGGGGCAAGATACGGTGAAGCCATGTGATCAAATGGCACCAATAGCAAGCATAGAATCTGTGAAAGCGGAGAGACGAGTCCAAAAGTGTCCAATAAGAAGAAGATCAAGGTATAGACGTTTGGAAGATAATATTAACCATTAACAGGCAAGTCTAATTACAAAACAGATAACCCAAAATCAAGCAGCCGTTCCGTTCTGTGCAGAACAATCGCAAAATCGCTACAAAAAAACGCTCACTTTCGCAGTTTGATGTGAAAAGACAAAAAAAAAGAGAAATCTCAAGAAATCACTGCAGCACTGTTCTTAAGCAGTTCCAGCATCCTTCTCCCCACTCCTCTCACCAGGGTGCCCACCCTGAGCAGCCACGTTCTCCGCACCCTGACCCGCCTGATCCGCAGCGTCCTTCGCCTTCGCACCACCCTTGGTCTTGTGCAGCTTAGCCTTGAGCGAGCTAAGGTTCGCAACGCGGAAGAGATAGTAACTGAGCACAGCAACGAAAGCGTTGAACCCGATGAACGCAAACATGATACCAAAGTTGCGCCACCTCTCGCTGTAGTAGATGCTGGAGCCAGCAAGGAACTGGTCCGTGTTGCTGAGCGAGCAGTAGCGGCAGTCTGCCGTGGCATCCGGATTCTGGATCTGGCCGCCGGCGACGGCGGCGTAGTCGGCTAGGTACGCGCCGCAGGACTGGCCGGACGGGGGATCGAAGACAGAGACTTCAGAGGCGCTGCATTGGACTTCGCGGCCTGCGAGCATGGTACTGACGGTGCCGCCGATCCAGTACGTGAAGGGGCTGACGCGGTACATGAACATCCAGAAACCGGGGAGCTGGTCGGGAGCCTGCAGGACACCGTTGAAGAGGATGCTCATGAGAGTAAGCAGGGAAACGAGGCCGGAGGCGGTTTGCGCGTCGGGGAGAGCGGCGATGGTCATGTCGGCAAAAGTGGAGGTGTATATTAGGAGTTGCACACAGAAGAGCATGACGAGGCCCTGGCGCTCGCTGGATTGGCTCGCGCCCACGACGGGGTAGTAGAAGGTGGCGAAGGTGAGGACACCGGCGATGATACCGTACGGGATTTCAACGACGATGTTGGCGACCATGAAAGCGACCCAGCTGTATGCCTTGGACGGCCTCTCGCGCGACTCGTAGAGCGAACGTTGAGTGATGAACAGAGGCTGGATCTGTTGTACGAGCGAGGAAAAGATCGTGGTGAGCATGAAGACGCTGAAAATGATGGTTTGCATGCCGGCTTGGGTCGTGTTGGCTTGGTAGAAGGAGAATCCGATGAAGAGACCCGCGATGGTGCAGAGACCGAACTTGGCCAGGACGTAGCTGGGCATGCGCCAGTACTGTTGGAAGGCGCGGTATGTGCACTCCACAATCTGGGTCGTCAATGGCATGGCAAACTCGCCGCCACCCGTCTCGCCGGCGATGTTGACGTCTTCGTGCTTCTTTGATTCGTGTAGGTCGTCGATTTGCTTCTGGACGTCTTGCGCTTGCTCGCTGTGCTTCCACACATCGAACCAGTCTTGACCCTGGTCGTTCTTGCCGGCGTTGACAATCTCCAACATGTACTCGGCCGGGTTTTCGTCTTCACCGCATTGACGTGCGCCGTTGTTCTCAAAGTAGTCGAGGAGCGTACGCGAGTTGTCGCCGAGTTCGCCAAAGTATACGGTCTTGCCGCCGCGGGCAAGGAAGAGGAGACGGTCGAATTCTTGGAAGAGGATAGCACTGGGCTGATGGATGGTACAGAGGATAGCTTGGCCGGCGGAGCTGATCTTGCGGAGGAAGGCGATGATAGACCACGAACTCTGGATGGAAGTTAGCAAATGCGCGAAAGAGATATTCTGGAGTAAATGTTACTGACCTGTGAGTCAAGACCGGAAGTAGGCTCGTCAAGGAAGAGAAGGAGCTTGGGCTTTGCGGCAAGTTCAACACCAATAGTCAAGAGCTTACGCTGTTCAACGTTAAGACCCTCGCCAGGAACACCAACAACAGCCTCGGCGAAGTCGGCCATGTTGAGCATCTTGATAACTTCCTCGACATAGTCGTACTTTTCCTGCTTGCTGACGTGCTTGGGCTGACGGAGCATGGCTGAGAATTGCAATGCCTCGCGGACAGTAGAGGTTTCGAGATGGAGATCCTGTTGTTGGACGTAACCAGTAGAGCGTTGGAAGGCAGGGTCGAGAGGCTTGCCATTCACGAACATGTCGCCAGTGATGACACCCATGGTAGTTCGTTGCGCGAGGGCGTCAAGGAGTGTGGTCTTTCCGGCTCCAGAGACACCCATGAGTGCAGTCATAGTACCGGGCTTGACAAAACCAGAGACATGATCAAGAAGGCGTCGGGGCTCGCCCTTGATTTCAATGTCATAGACAACGTTGCGCCAGGTGAAGATACCCTTCTGCTCCTCGATAGCACTGACGTCACCGGACCCTTCTTGCTCACCTTGCTTGGATTGACCAGATTCTTCATCTGCCTGCTTGCCACCGGGTTGCATGTAGGCCGGGACATGTCCGCGACGGAAGACGAGTTGCTCAGCAGTGTTAGAAGTGGAAGAGTTGACCTCGACGGCAATGAAGTAGGTGACCAGGAAGAAGATCAAGAAAGCCCAGAGGATACCAAAGTTGCGCCAGACGTGGCTCCAAGAGTAGGAGTAGGAGACTTCGATGAAGCGATCACCGCTGATGAACCTCTCTCCAGGTACAGCACCCTGGGTGTTGCAGATGAAGTTGTTGCCAGTAAGATCGTAACCTGCTCCTGACGGGATGAATGAGTCGCAGGGGAAGTTGACTCCGTGGAATTCGTTGGCGAGCAAGATTTCGAAGGCGTAGAAGATTGGATTGATCCATCTGATCCAGCCAAACCAATCAGGCATCTGGGGGATGCGAATGACGAAACCAGTGTAGATGACGAGGATAAGCACCAAAACACCAGCTCCAGCCATAGCTTGAGATGCCGTCTTGGTAACCGCAGCAGTCGTTCTGAAGATAGCAGCCATGGCGAAAGTGGCCATGTAGGTAACGATAAAGAACAAGAAGAATTGTCCGGCCGTGTACCGTAGCTGCGCCAGGAAGTATATGATAATGTTGAAAACTATGGCTTGTATGAACTTCACCGGTATGTCGGCGACGATTCCCGCTATAGCTTCTGTAGACGGATGATAGAAGGCATAAGAGTTGTGCTTTTCGACGATGGGACGTTGTGCGTAGAGACCAGCGATTTCACCAATCGATGTCAGGGCGTTGAACAGAATGGCCAGGAAGATGACAGCTCCACGCCCTTGGAATGAGCTAGAGCCTTCAGAATGTCCATAGTAGATGGAACCGACGATGAGAGCGATGAAAACGTTGAGACCGGCTTGCGTGGCAGTTGAAGCGACGTCACCCCAGATGCGCTGGTAGGCCCTTCGGGTGTTGAGCTTGATCTGCATGGGTACGCTGATGAGGTAGGGTGACTTGGGGCGAGCGTGCTTAGCCTGGACGTAGTTCTTCTGTTGACGGAGTTGCTCGAGAGTAGCGTGCTCGTTGATGGGGTTTTCCGCCTCGAACTCGGCAATCTCGTCCAGCAAGGCCTTGTACTCCGGAGACTCACGCCAGTACTTCTCAAAGTCCTCAGGTGTACGGGGGACCCTGTTCTCCATGCCCTCCTTGGGCTTGCGCTCATCGGGGTTCGTGACGGCGGTGAGGAAATCACCAGCAGTCTGTCGAGGGGGGCAGTACCATCCTTGACGCTCGAAAAAGTCTTTAGCTGCATTAGCAGGACCAAAGTAGATCTGACGTCCTTCATAGAGGACAGCAGCCTTGTCGAAGCAGTCGTAGACGCTCTGACTGGCCTGGTAGATAGCGACCGCAGCGGCACCTCCAGCTAGATCAGATCCGACCCTCAAGGCCTTAACGAACTTCAAGGCAGTAGCGGAGTCAAGACCACGGGTGGAGTTGTCCCATGCAGCGAAAGGTGATCCAGCCAACATCATCTCAGCGACTGAGACACGCTTGCGCTCACCACCAGAGACACCGCGCACGAAGTCGTTTCCGACCTTGGTGTTGTATGTGTGCGAAAGTCCAAGGACAGCCATGACGACCTTGGCCATGAACTGGGCGAACTCATCGCGGCTCGCTCCACCAGGGCGGTTGGATGGTGTTCGGACGGCTGCGGCGAACTCGAGCGTTTGACCGACGGTCAAATGCGGAAAATGCTTGTCTACCTCTTGGTTGTAGACGGTCTCCCCCTTGAACTCCTTGCGCATGCGATCCTGGGGAACACCGTTATAGTGGATGACGGAGTCGTCCGTCTCAAGGCCGTGAAGTTCACCAGTCAGGGACTTCAAGAGAGTAGAGCAACCAGAGCCCGGACGACCAAGCACCACGCAGAGCTCTCCAGCGCGGATGATACCGTCGAAAGAGTGCAAGATTTGCTTGCGCTCAGAGTTGCCGAAGAACTCCTTGGCCCGAAAAGGGGCCATGAACATATCTGCGACAGTGCTCTGAAGCTGGAGAGCCTTGCCAGAACCAAAGACATTCAGGTTCTTGTACACGACGCTGACCTTCTTCAGCTCAATACCCTCTCCCTCAAGTTGGTTCCTGAACATGTTCAAGAACTTGCTGAGGTCAAAGGCTTCGTTGCTGGGGTCTACCCTTGGGTCGTTGGGCGCCGCAATGCTCATCTGTTGTGTGATCTTCTGGGACGCGGAAGTGAAGATGCGCGCCAGCTCTCTCCTTCCATCGTCGTCGATCTCTGACCGCGTGACGCGTCGTTGCAGAGTTCCTGGAGCAGCATCGTCGGATGAAGACGATGTGCCCACTCGCTTGACTTTTGATGGCTGACCATTGGATCCTAACCGCGTCTCTGAAGAGGCGGAAGAACTTGAAGTGTTGATCTTCTCGAGGTCAACCACCTCCTCCTCACCGTGTCTAGATGGTTGTTCTTCGGAAAAGGAATGTGATGAGAAAAGACCATGATTGCCGTGCTGGTGGCCATCGGGGAAGTAGGTCTCGCGTCCTGAGGATGTTCGGTTGACGCCGAGGGGAGGTGTGTGGGTTCCCGATGATTGGGTGTTGTTGTTGGATTGTGTTTGACGTGACTCTGACGTATCAGACGTAAACGTCTCGCCGTTGAAGTTGGAAGCCATGGTGTAATACAACAGCTTGTACCGGCGTGTAATGTCAGGTCAGTCGACTTGAAGCCTTTTCTTTATTGACCAGCGACGGTAAAGTATATCTATCCTACAGCCACTGTTTGGGCCTATGCGGTCATAGCACCCGGATGGCGGATCCTCCCCATGCCCGCTTACTAGTCCTTGCACCAACGTGTCGGACGAGACGATGCGAATAAGATTCGTCCACTACTACTAGCCGGGGCCCGTGATTGGGAGAGGTCGTGCGCCATGCGGGCCGAAGACATTCACTGCGGATCCCATCTTCAACAACTCAAGGCGTGTTTGTTCGAGACCTTGGTTAGCCGGACACTGAACTGGGCGCCCAGTCTGATTTGGTAGAGTGGTAGATGTTGAAGATGACATCATTTCGGACGGGCGCGGAAGCGGAAGTCGACATCAGCTAATGTCAGCAGGCGGCACTCCGCCCTCTCATCATAATACTGGGTGGCTCTGCCGCAAGTGGTGATGAAGGGCATCTTCTCAAAGAGCGGTTGTCGCAGCTCGCACGAAGGAGAATCAGTCGTCTTACTCGGCTGTGACTGCCCGTCGAAAACGCTTATTTTTGGTCCGTGAGATCGCCGGCTTACTAGTTTCGGACGATTGATCGCTCGGGATCCTCCGTGTGCAGGCCACGCATCTCGCTACCCAGCCCATTTGCAGCAACAGCCCTTGTCACCGGCTACCAAGCCTGTCAGGTTCCGAAATACCGCAATCCCGTATTACCTCCTTAAATTCCACTCAAAGTCCGCTCCACCGCGCGTTTTACGGCGTTGTTGAGAGATTCTCTTGCTCCGCTTTCCGGTGTCTGATAAGATGAGGCAGTGCACACCGGATTCCGGGTGTTTCAAGCCTTCGGACGAACTGGCGGACACTTTGACGGGCACCATAAAACTGGCGCCACAGCACTTCCGCGATCGCCTTGGATGGTCATGTATTTCTCTGCTTGTTGACATGTTCGCCCAACCATGTGCTTTGGAGCAGAAGCAAGCAAGGGTCGCGCTCTGACTAATGACGTTACCAACGCACCATGGAGTTATGAATCCCCATTCTCCACTTTGTCATACTGCATATCGTCTTGGCGGATGTAATGTCACCGAAGATTATCGGTATGCATATGGATCAATGGATTGCACCGCACGCCCAGCACGCGAGCTGGTCCCCTCGTAGGGCTGCAGACGAACTTGGGGCCAGGTAAGTATGGTACGCAAGCCGCAATGCGATTATCCTTGCAGGCTCCATACCTTCCGTACTAGTGATCCCACATCTGCCTATCACCGTCTACATTGAGCGCGGCGGCAAGAGATTGTACAAAAAATCGACATCTTGTACAACCACTTAGCACAGTGAATTCATCAATCTTCATCTAACGTTTCCGGGGAAATCTACGAACACGAGCCCAGGTGTATGGTCGTTATCTCGTGTAACCCCTCAACGCCCTGTGAACCTAATCCTGCCCCCTTAAGTAATCATGGTCGAAAAAGGCGGCAGATGTGCACGGTACCTGGCTACTTGTGGTATCCCTATCAACTCACTGGCACATTGTCCTGAAAATTGAGTTGCCGTTGCGCCTAGTAAAACTTCAGCTCTTTAGGTGATTGGTCTTTTCAAAGGATTAGTGATCAATCTCGAGTGTTGCGATAGCGGGAGATTGCCGTCTGACTGCCAGCGTTCTTAAGGGCGCCTAGTTGGCATGGTAAACCATGGTTACCCCACGAGAAATTGATCTGCGCTTTTGTTTATGCTTTTGTCAAGATATCAACAGTCCATTCTGGTCATGTAGACTCAGCCCTAGTACCTGCGGTCTGGAATTTTCTACGCTTGTAGCAATACTGAAGCCTGTCAAAAGTTAGTTCTGGGCAGGGTCCTTTGGACGCAGGCCGTTAGCTGACCTGTTGAGAGTTTAAACAGGCATGTGTCGCGGGCACACGCTCGTCGCTTGGACTTGAACAACACATGTTCCATCTATTTGGTAATTTCGCCGTCTCACCGCTCCTCACTTTAGTTGCATGCCCTCCAGCGTGTGCTCGACGATGGGTATGTGTTCGGCTAGCCGGTTCGGGTCCCGCATAATGGCAAGCACATCCTCTTTCCTGCCCGCGAGCTTCTTCCGCACCTCCTCGTACTTCTCTTCCCTCGCTGTGTATTCTCTCAAGACCACGTTGTCGCCGAACTCGGTGAATATCCTCGTGTCTCGTATCCTGAATACCACATCGTCTAGTCGCATGAAGAATCGCACGAGCAACAGCAATCGCTGGGGCATGACGCGTATCTTGCAGGATAGCATGGCAATGCCGTTGTCTGCGAGTTCATCTTCGTAGAGCACGAGTTCGTCGAAGAATTGTATGGGATCAGGGCGCTTAAGCAGGGCGAGGGGTATCGGGGTCTCGGTAGGCTCGAATGCCGGTGTGTCGGGTGTAGTGCCCTTGTAGTCGGTGCTGTAGGACCAGTCGAAAGGCTTCACAACCTCCTTGATGTCTTCGAATTGCTTCTGCCTGGCACACATTAGTCGCGCGTGCTTGATATGAGACATGCAGCGCTCACCGGTTCTGTTGCCATTCCTTGGAGTATGCAACCTTGAACATCTTGTCGCCCGTCTTGTCCACCAGATCCAGTGCATCAAAAGCATTGAATTCAATGTACCAGCCACTCTGCGCATGGTCTATCCGCACCATGTTGTCCCCAAATATCATTTCTGGCGGTGCTATCCCCAGTTTCTTGGTCATGTCTTCTATAGGACCGGCCTTGAGGATTGGTAGCTTGCGCGTCGTGATCTTGAAGCCATCCTTGGTGATGGACGTGTCGGCCTGACCGGGCGCTACCGTGTCGGCGGGGGCTCCATTCAGCGATGCCATGGTGCTATGATTTATGCGACGACGTGTCTGCTGAGGATGCGACGAGGAGATATTATTACCCTGCGCAACGATATGTGCAGGGCCCCGATGGCGGGGAGCTTTCCACGGTGGGGCGCGAACGAAAGCCCCGACGGCCGATCGCCGTCACCCATAGCAACGCTTGAAACCCACTTGTTTGATGACTAGCTGGCACAGTCACCGCCAGAACCTTGGAACCATCCCCCATCTTTCCCGCGACAACTACCACCAAGTGAGACATATTCTCCTGTCGCTACGGCTTGTATTTTCATCCGCTGCAGCAATGGCCGACGTCGCAAATCTCGAAGCCGCCTTTGAGCGCACCACCATCCACGACGAAAACGATGAGCAGGTGGTGACTTCTACCACCACTTACCACAAGGCACCCAAGGTATGCATCCGCGGGAGACCCTATCGACCATCGTCTCTAACACCCTAAAGCCACCGGTAGCTGGTCTATCGTCTTCGCAGTCAGCCGCCAACCGCATGAAGTTGCCCCATCAGATCCCACTACAGAAGCTCGCAACGCAAAACGCAAAAACGGCAAACATCGCCAAGGTCACCATCACAGCAAACTCCAGCCGCCCCTCTGAACACAACCCATCGCACCGCCGCACCCTTACCGAGTCAGCCATCTACAGCGTGCCCACAAACCCTGCAACCCCCAAGCAGTGGCATCTCGGCATGTTCGAAATCGGCAAGCCCCTCGGAAAGGGCAAGTTTGGTCGTGTCTATCTCGCCAAAGAACGCTCTTCCGGATTCGTCTGCGCCCTCAAGGTCCTGCACAAGTCTGAGCTCCAACAGGGCAAGGTCGAGAAGCAGGTACGACGAGAGATTGAGATCCAATCACATCTCACCCACCCCAATATTCTGAAGCTGTTCGGCCACTTCCACGACGCCAAGCGCATCTTCCTCATCCTCGAGTTCGCTGGAAAGGGAGAGCTATACAAGCATCTTCGCAAGGAACAGCGCTTCCCTGAGTGGAAAGCGGCCCAGTACGTTGCCCAGATGGCTGCAGCTCTCAAGTACCTCCACAAGAAGCATGTCATGCATCGCGACATCAAGCCTGAGAACATCCTCGTCGGCATCCACGGCGAGATCAAAATTTCCGACTTTGGTTGGTCGGTCCACGCACCCAACAACCGCCGTAACACCATGTGCGGAACTCTCGACTACCTGCCCCCGGAGATGCTTCGCGGTGGCGGCAAAGACAACTTCTACTCGGAGAAGGTCGACCTGTGGAGTTTGGGTGTCCTAACTTACGAGTTCCTCGTCGGTGAAGCGCCTTTCGAAGACACACAGGTCATGACACAGCGCAAGATCGCAAGGGGCGAGTACACAGTACCTAGCTTCGTTAGCTCCGAAGCCAAGGACCTGATTAAGAGACTACTAGTCCTCGATCCGGAGAAGCGCATCGCTCTAGAGGATGTTGAGAGACACCCCTGGATTGTCAAGCACTGCAAGGGCAGCTCTCGAGCGTATGAACGTACCTCTGAGGGC
>Ga0181466_1000502_pt1 | contig 14531 bp, 8 predicted proteins | sample InSIn4gowninarea_FD_119078 | JGI IMG/M metagenome (GOLD analysis project Ga0181466, IMG submission 119078) | Clean room microbial communities from NASA Spacecraft Assembly Facility at Jet Propulsion Laboratory, Pasadena, California, USA -... ... | reverse complement strand
TTTTAATTTTATTTTTATTGAAAAATGGTTATTAGTCTGATGCTGAAAGAGATGTCGTTGAACTTTTATTCGACCGCTGATTGGTGAATTCAAATTTTTCGAGATTTCTGATTGGTGGAAATTATTTTTACTCTCGGGTGAACAAAATTGACGTTCAAATTTTTCAAGTGAAAAAATGCCGAAATTAATGTGGAGTGCAGTTGTTTTTCTGTGTTTTTCATGAATGAAATATCATTTTAACGCGGTGGAGATACGAAATTTGGTGTTCTAGTGTAGAAAAATATGGGGACTAGAAACTCAGTGACAAACATTTAACATTTAATTTAGAAAAGAGAAAATAACTTTTAATTCAAATTTCTGCTGCTTAATCTTCAATCTGGCAACAAGATTCTCAAAACCATTTATAATTAGATGCTATGGCAACGATTTTTCTTACGATAGTAGAAGCAGACGATAACAAAATCAACGCAGTTTAGTTGTTTTTCTATAATTTTCATAAAAAATAAACAAAAACGTTTTTGCAGGTTACAGTTTGCAAACATCATTTTCCAGTAGTTAAACTGAAACAGCGGCACCCAGACGGTTCCACGTTATTTTTTATGATATTATTTTAACACAGTAGAGCTGCAAAATGATTTCTGGTGCAGTTTAAAGGAGTGATTGTGGCCTCGATGTCAGATCCTGTAGAGTGTAATTAATATTTAAAGAGAATTTGTTAAATATTAAGATTTTGGTAACAACGATTTGTATAAGAGCAAAGTTTTTCATATTACGGCAAATGTTTGTTCACGATCAAAAAGGCAGACGAGACATTCTGATAACAAATTGAAGTTCAGTAGGTGCGACGCGTACTCTCACTTCTGGATGAGAATACAACTTTATAAAGGTGGCAATGACGGGTTTAGATCACTCCGAAAATGTGTGTAATGTGATGCATTTATATTGTTTCTTCTTTTTTTTTCTTTTGAATGTCACTTTAATACATATTTATCTTTATTTTTCATAGTTTTTCAATATTTTTAAGACCTTCAGAAAAGCCAGACGAAAGGCTGGCCGCCGAAGCCGGCTAGTATGCTATAAAGAGCAAAAACCAAAACATAAAAGCTGGAAAATGTGCAATTATTGAATTTAAAGTAATAAACAACACAGTGGAAGTTTAGTGGTTCATTTTCGCTGATTGAATTTTTTCAGCGTGCTTCGTATTTTAATTTTGACCTTTTGAAAAGTTCTTTAGAACCATGATATTAAAATCGTGTTATTAAGAATTAAATTGCACGCACAACTGACTAGCGTCGTGTGTTTTTAAAAGAAAGGGTCTGGCTATAAAAGTATAACAATCACTTTGTTATATCTTTGATGTAGAACCATGATGTTAGATAGAACATCATGATAGAACCATGATGTTAAAATCGTGTTATTAAGAATTAAATTGCACGTACTACTGACTAAAGTCGTGTGTTATTGGAAAAGAAAGGGTCTGGCTATTAAAGTATAGCAATCACTTCGTTATAGCTTTTAGTTTTTTTTAAATTTTATTAACTATTGAAAATGTGTTATTAGTCTGATGCTGAAAGAGATGTCGTTGAACTTTTATTCGACCGCTGATTGGTGAATTCAAAATTTTCGAGATTTCTGATTGATGAAAATCATTTTTACTCTCGGGTGAACAAATATACTATTATGTTCATATATTATAATTTATTATGTTATATATTGCCAATTATTATGTTCTTCATACTCTTTCAACTATACATCTTCCGTGTCATATAAAAATGCATAAAAAGAAACATATAAATTACTTTGCTGCACAATCATTTATACTTTTATTTAAAAAGTACATATATGATAGCTATGAAATACGTATTATGATAAGTATGAAATACTTATTATAATAGAGACTTATGTGATAGGTAATATCTAGATGTTCATGCTCTGCGCTTACATGTTCAGCAAGAGCTGAATATTCATTACTGCTGCGATGAAAAAATCATACTGGGTAAGAACAATCTGTAACAAAACATTTATACATAAAAACAGCTTATGTTCCAAAACAATCCCTACATCCTTCATACGTTACATTCTCATAGCACCGCTTCTCAAGAATGAATACATACTCACCCTGAAGCATATAAATAAGTTGAATCAAATGTGCTATGCCCCCTTCCTATATCTCCACATGAAGAGGCATCAGAATCATCAATACAGATTATTCCAGATTATCCTTCCTGAAGAAAAAGAAAGGATGCAATGATCTTAAGCCGAATATTCTCTCGGACAGAGAATGGATGATGATCCGGATCACCTTCTGTCTTTCTTTCACAATCATACGCGCCAGCTACCCTTTGTTGAGATTCGCTAATGATAAAATATTCCCACTGCACTTTTTCTTGCATCGGCTGAAGCTGTCCATCTCGAAAGTTGTACTTGAAACTTTCATTGCATGTGTTTTTGGGAAGGGTAAATTCATTTTCGCTATCATATTTTTGGAACTTCTGGTATGAACGTACAGATATATGCAAGTTCTGCTTTTTTAATGACATTTAATGCAACACGCGTAGCTGAAAATGGGATGAATACTGGAAAACAAAGTGGTTCAAGGTTAATTCTCAATTTCAGTTGCGTACAAACCGAGAGTAATGAACTTAAATTTAATTTTCATGTGTGCATTCTTTTTATAAAAAATTTCGCCAAATATGTAAGCACTAATTATGTTAGCGCCAAATATATATCGTAATTTTGCCAAATATGTAAGCACTAATTATGTAAGCGCGAAATATATATCGTGATTTCAACAAATATGTAAGCGCCAAATATATATCGTGATTTCGCCAAATATGTAAGCAATAATTATGTAAGCGCCAAATATATATCGTGATTTCGACAAATATGTAAGCACTAATTATGTAAGCGTCAAATATATATCGTGATTTCGACAAATATGTAAGCACTAATTATGTAAGCGCCAAATATATATCGTGATTTCGACAAATATGTAAGCACTAATTATGTAAGCGCCAAATATATATCGTGATTTCGCCAAATATGTAAGCAATAATTATGTAAGCGCCAAATATATATCGTGATTTCGACAAATATGTAAGCACTAATTATGTAAGCGCCAAATATATATCGTGATTTCGACAAATATGTAAGCACTAATTATGTAAGCGTCAAATATATATCGTGATTTCGACAAATATGTAAGCACTAATTATGTAAGCGTCAAATATATATCGTGATTTCGACAAATATGTAAGCACTAATTATGTAAGCGCCAAATATATATCGTGATTTCGACAAATATGTAAGCACTAATTATGTAAGCGCCAAATATATATCGTGATTTCGCCAAATATGTAAGCAATAATTATGTAAGCGCCAAATATATATCGTGATTTCGACAAATATGTAAGCACTAATTATGTAAGCGCCAAATATATATCGTGATTTCGACAAATATGTAAGCACTAATTATGTAAGCGTCAAATATATATCGTGATTTCGACAAATATGTAAGCACTAATTATGTAAGCGTCAAATATATATCGTGATTTCGACAAATATGTAAGCACTAATTATGTAAGCGCCAAATATATATCGTGATTTCGACAAATATGTAAGCACTAACAATTTGAAGTTAAATGTATTTTATTCAGTATTTTCCAGGAGAATATGAGTATTGCAGAAAAGTATGATAATCAGATCCTGACTGAACCGTTTGCATTCAGGTTAGTAGCCGAAGGCACCAAGTGAAGGGAGCCCCAACTCTCTCTATCTTTCTTTCCCGTATCTCTGACCTCACAAGAGAAAGGTTCGTTTCATTGTTAAAAAGAATAAAATCAGCTTTAAGAACTAGACTTATTGATAGACTTCCCTAGCAATTCTAAGCATAGAATCTAACATAGCAAATAAATAATATTTTAACAATATTATAGAAGATTTTATTTCCAGAAAAGTTCGTAGAAAAATTATAAAATACCATTAATGTTTTGTGTGTAAAATTAAAGCATATTGCTTTTCAATTATGGTGGCAATTATATTTATTGTAAGACCGTTGTCCGATAATGGCCTGTGATTGCCGCTACATCCTTAATTATTGAGCCTCATGTTTGACAGGAGTATTTCTGATTTAGAATCGAACGACAGAACCTTTATCAAACTTAGTTTGAAGTAAGCTTACAATATTTTTTAGAGAGATTGAAAAACATTTTTCAAAGCACTTTTGTCAATACTTCTTTATGCGATCTTAGGCGATCTTTAACAACGCGAAAATTGCAGAGCTTGAGTTTTTCTGCGTGATGGCAGCGATCAACTCCGTCTATTCGGCTAATTGTGAAGTAAAGGAAACGTTTCAACAAAATCTGCCATAAAGTGCAATTTTGCCGTTAACAGCGAACATTAATTAACAGCGATTTTATTAAACAGCAAATTTTGCCGTTATTCTACAGAAATATTGTTCTGAATTTAGCATTTTTATTTTATCTCCACAAAATCTGCTCAATTTTTCATAAAACATAAAACTTTTTCTGCGTGTAGACGTCATTTTATGCGACTAAATGACAAAAAAGCGTATTTGAAGGCATTTGTAGCCAATTTTTCCTTTTTTCGTAGACTGGCGCAATTGGTGCAGAAGTGTGATCCCTGCATCTCATTAATTTTTTCTCACAGATACAATTTTGTGACGTACTAGAAATCGTTATTTGCAAATTGTGTTTCTTGTGTGAGAGGCAGAATTTCTTTTTAATGAAAGGCTTTCGATACATCGTAAAAAAAGCAGACTTCGTATTTCACAGAATTTAAAACAATGAATTTGCTCTTTAACCATACCATGACATACCATGGCATACAATGTCATGATGCACTTAGAATTTAAGCATCGGTTTATGACAATATTAATTTTTAAGTTTATTTTCGTATGAATAAATTATGCATGATTATTTGACAGTATCAATTTAGATCTTTTAAAAAAACGTCCGAAAAGAAAACGATCTTGTCATGGTTGAGAATAGTTCCTATCCATCTCACTCATCAACTCCTTTTGAAGGGTGAAAATTAAATATAAAGAATAAACATAATCATCAGAAAATGAAGAAAATGTAAACATAAAAAACCTGTTAGAACCGTCTTGATGCCGGCGTTTCAGTTTGTCCATTGGAAAATGGTTTTCCAACTGTAACCGGGAGAAAGTTTTTTAACTTTCAACTGAACCGGAGAAAGTTTTTTAACTTTGTTTACCATGAAAAACAAAGTAAACTTTGCGTTGCTTTTAATCATTGTCTGCTTCTACTATCGTAAGCAAAATCTTTGCCATGGCATTCATCTATCAAAGAGTTGTCGATTTTGAGAATTTTGTTGCCATATTTCAGATTGAGCAGCAGCATTTTGCATTAAAATTTATACCTCATTTCCATGTTTAAAAAAATCTGGCAATGGGATTTTGACCTTTGTATTTTTTTGCACCAGAACGCAAAATTTCGTTCTTTCGTCGTATTAAAATAATATTTTATGTGAAAAATATATAGAAAAACAGCTAAACTCCCATTAATTGGTGCAGTTTTTCCTCTGTTTTATTTATCTTAACAAAACCAGTTGCCATGGTGTCAAGATGAAAAAGTTCAACGACTATTTTATCAACCGGAGTAAAAACCATTTTCCAATGGTTAATAAATGTAGAAGATGCGAATTAGCTTAAGTGTTTTCCATATTTTAATAGTCTATTCTGTCTTAAACATTTGCGATCAGAACTTTTAAAAAATGATTTTAATCTTTCTACTTACTTTAATTGGAGTTTCTTCGCACCCCAATCTGTTGCAATACTGACGCCTGGCCTAACATGCATTTGAACCTTCTATATTAGTGTTAATTACCTTTTAATTTGTAATCTATATATATTTTAAGATCTACATTTATTAAAGATGAAAGCGTTGTAAATTTTAGTACTAAAACAATTTGCTAATTTGATATGTAATTGGCGCCATATAAAAGATTTCGGTTACTGCATTTCTAAAATCACCCCAGTCAATCAATCGAAAACACATTTTTTAAACATAAATCGTAATGTTAAAACAACAACAACAAAAAACTTGGAACCGTCTGAATGCCGGTGTTCCATTTGAACCATTGAAAAATGATGTTGGCAGCTGTAACCTGAAACAGGTTTTTTTTGATTTTTTTTGTTTATTTTTTAATGAATAAATGTAGAAAAATAATTAACAATGTGTTGATTTTTATGATCGTCCGCTTCTACGACCGTCAGCAAAACCGTTTCCATGGCATCAAAGAGTTAATGATTTTTTTAATCTTGTTGCCAGATTCAAAATTGGGCAGCAGAAATATCCTTTAAAAATTAATATTTCTTTTCTAAATTGAAAATAGAATTTTTGCCGCTGAGTTTCTGATCCCCGTCATTTTCTGCATTAGAACACCCACTTTCGTATCTCCACCGTGTTGAAATAATATTTTAATTAAAAAAAAAATAGAAAAACAGCTAAACTCCACATTAATTTGTGTTTTTAAAATTTTATTTACTCGAGAGTAAAAATAATCTTCACTAATCAGAAATCTCGAAAAATTTTAATTCACCAATCAGCGATCGAATACAAGTGGTAGGACACTTGATCCAACACAAAAGCAAAAACCATTTTCCAATGATTAAAAACAATTAATCATGATTAAATTCTAAGGATGAAACTATAATTCAAATTGCTGCGTTTATAATAAATAATTAAGAGAAAAATGAAATCTTAGGAGTCTTCAATTTTGATATCCAATAATACCATATGATTTTATCAAAAACAGATATTTTTTGTTATTAACATGTCAAACAAATTCTTTCGTGTTTAATTTTAAAGTTAAGCTTCATATTCAAAGATGTGTGTGATAACACACACACACACACATTTGAGTACGAAGCACCACTCTATACTTGACCATTATTTCTATTATCTGTTATATGTATTTTCTTCTGATCTTACCCTATTTTACGAATGCTATCTTAAGCTGAAGCCTGTCTTGTCTTAATGTCATTCTCGAGAATTTTGTCTTCAATCACCGAGAACACAGTAAAAAGGAAATCTACATCCGTCTATTCAACCATTGCTATGTGCCGGCCCACACAAAAACCTGTTACATCAAATCGAAACATTTATCCCAAGACACACTCATTAAGAATGCATGAGAACTCATTAAACGAGAATAACAAACACCAGAACGAACTTTCCGTTAAGCGTTTTGTTACAAATGGATCTGTCACCCAATTCGATTTTTGTGACAGACTAAGAAAGCTCATTAATTTTCCTGTCTTTGTTTTGCGTTTCTCATGCGTGGGTTTGAATGCGTTTGTGAATCATGCATTGAATTTTTTTTTTTCATGCTTGTTACTTGCTTTCTAAAGTGGATCATTTTGGCTTGGCAGCAACGTAGACATTTCATAGGCAATTACGTATATATATGACAGAAAGCATTACGTTTTTAATTAATTACTTTATGTTTTCTAATGATAAAAAATTCTGTGCATCTGCTAGTGCAAACAATATGATTCAGTTTATCATGAGGTTTTCTATTACAGTCGAACTCGTTTATAGCGAGCTCGGATTTAACGAGAACTCGGATTTAGTGAGGGAAGCGAGAATATTAGGTTGAATCAACGTTAAGTCTATAGAACAGAAATCGCTTTTAACGAGCAAGACCCGGATTTAGCGAGCAATATTTTTCTGTGATGTATTTTTTTTACTTCTTCGTGGTTTAACACTTTTGTAGGAAAACATCATTCAGCATTCCAATGTCAATAGGAAGGGTTCACATCTTTTTGGAAGCGAGGGATGTCAGTGATGATGTTTTCTGGCTGATAAGTGTTCTCAGAAGAACAATAGCACAGGAAGGGGACAGGGAACGAGTTCAGAGTAAGCTAACAAACTATTTTAAATACGTAGATAAATGAAAAATTAAATGTTTTGGTAAGAACCTTTACCTTTGTTTTTCTTTCCGTTTATTGTTTCTTTCCTTTAAAGCTGTAGCACAAGTAGAAATTTTAATTGTAATTAAATTGAGAAAACTATTTAAATTAATGTAATTTAAGTAAGTATTAATTAAATTTTAAGTAAACTCAATCATTTGACCTGCTTAACCCTCTCCCCTTCTGGTAGCGCGTCTGCCTTAAGGACCCGGTTATTACGAGCTCTCGGATTTAACGAGTAAACGTCACGGTCCCTTTATGCTTTTTATAAATGAGTTCGATTGTCGTAAGTATTGCTTTCTGCATAAAATTCTCCTTTTTCTTAAATCATCAAATATAATCAGAAGTCATTTTACATAAAATTACATTTCAAAATCAACCATAACTGTAACCAAAGTCTAGAATTTCTTATATTTTGTTTTCAAGTTATGGGAATTGCTTCAAACGAAACATACTTTTCAGTTATTTCCAAAAGTACAACACTGCATCTTCTACCAGTATAAAGAAGCGTTGATAAAATTATAATTGATAAATTATATTACAAAAATTTGTAATATATAATTGATAAAATTATATTACAAAACATTTTACCATAGTTTATTACATTAAAGTGATAAAATTTGATTACGTTGATAAAATTATATTACAAAACATTTTACCATAATTTATTACATTAAAGTGATTCAAAAAACTTATTGCTTTTAAGCGCTGTAGAAAACATTTTGTCTCTAAGATTTAAGAAAAAGTGAAACATCCAGGCTCTAGCTGTCGTATACGTCCTTTGAAATGCATAAACATTGATGTATATACATAAATCGAATTTTTAAACATTGTTTGAAAAATAAATGTTAAAACGTAGAGATTTCGAAGAATTTAATATATTATTTCTTGTAAGGTCTTATTGGCTATTACATTAAAATATAAGCTTTTACATAAAAGGAAATTAAAAATAGTCGTTTTCGAAACACATGAAACAGAAAGAAAAACAGAAAAACAACAAAAAATGAAAACATTCTTTTAATAAAAAGAACTGAAGTCTGTGTAATAAAACACTTCTGAAAAGTAAAAATGCAACACAACAAAATAATGCGCGTAACCACATGCTAATTTCAAGAACAATAAAAGACGAAAGAAATGATTAAAAGAACAGACAAATTCAAACTTTAAAAGCTTTTTTACTATAAAGTATCGTGACGAGGAGTATTTAATTATAACATTATAATACTCTTTGAATCATAGAATTTTAAAAGCTTTTTTAATCATACAACTGTATACTTATCTCATACATAAAATATATGAAAGCGTTTAAATGTCAGACAGTACATTTCCGAGATTTAAATAATGCAATCTATATAATGTACACCTTGATAGCTAATCATGAATGAAGAAACATTCGTTGAGGAAGGAAGCTGTTGATTCATTTGATTGGATGATTCATTCATTGAATGAAATGAATGAAAGCCTTTGGTTAATTGAATTTTATTAAATTTTATTTTAAGAAACGAAAGTTAATAAACGTTGACCACAAAGTACATAGTAGTCCGTTCTGTTTGAAACTGCTTGAATAACTTCCAATAAAAGACCTTATTTACTGCCTATCAAAATTGAACTTATATCATATAAAAAAAATTTTCCATCAGGTATCATTAAGGTCCTAAACCTCTTGTTGCGTCTGTTCGAGAGCATCACTCAAAAACTTTAGCCCATCATGTAGAATTTTTTTTATCTTCTATGCTATCAAAAGGAAAATTCGAAAGTTTAGAAGATAAGTGTGTACTGAGAAGTAAGAAATATAAGTATTAAAAGCACAAAAAAATTGAGACTTTTTCTTTTGTTATTTTTATAGGTATCATAATAGACGATAAAGACCTCAAATTATTATCTCGCCATTATTTTAAAATATAGTGGATCGTGGGACTTCAATATCTACAAAAACTGCATTTTGACCAAAAGACTCCACCAGGGGAAATTTTGGCGCTGCGAAAGTGTATCAGGGCTACTGATGATCGATTAAATGCCGAACGATACAGCATGCATCAAATGATTGCTTCGTGCAAGTTATGTTCAATAAGACCATCACTGTCATGCTCCAAGAACTGCATGCGTTTTATGAGATACTATATTCGATTGTCTTTGTTTATGGATCCGATTAAAAAACTGAAATATTTTATTTACAACTAGTTACTTGAGTTATAAAAGGCTCAAGGGCCGAATCAAAGAAAATTAGGGAGGCGGTTGTAAAGTATCCTTTCGGGGGAGGGGGAATAACGCAACCCATCTCGGATCGAATCAAATCCAAATCTGTTGAACTTCAGATGATATGAAAAAGCAGTCGCAGAACCCTCTGCGCAAACGATTTTTTTTTCTTTAAATCCAACGATGAGGCACGTGAGCGATAAGCTCTTGGCCCTGGGTGTCGCCGACAATGATGGCCAACTTGTGAAGGGTGCCCGGTGGGCGAGCTATCTCTACCCCTGACTGGACAGCACAGGGGAATATCCATGCCTCACCTGGGATTTGAACCCGGGGCCGTGGCTTAGGAAGCAGACTCGCTAGCCATTGGCCCATCGGGCGGCCTCTACACAAACGTTTTTTCTCTTCAATGACATTTTCCATGGCTGTTTACAACAAGTTAGAAGTAATCTATTTCACCTGTAATCCCAGCAGCCAAAAGTCACAAATCATAAGGATAGAGATTCGACAACTTGGGTGATATACCGTGGAGAATGCACGAATGATTCTGCTACAAGAGAATTTTCAAAGGGCTTGATTCACATTCTCGTTTTTTCGGTAATATTACTTGACGAACAAAGCGCAGTCATATAAGGTAAGATATATCGAAAGAAACTTAGAGTGAGGAAAATTCTTTCAGCCTTCCCTTTTATGCACATGGTGGCCTCAATGACAACGATTACACGAATTAATGAATTTTATTATTTGGTAAACAGCGCCAACATTTTCCCTAGATTGTCGGAACTCATATTTTTTCCTTAGAAATAAAAATCCTATGGTCCACTCTATAAGCTCACTAAATATACTACTGTTTCGTCCAAACCGATACTCGCTAAAGGGCACTATATACTTTAAGATATTATACAAGCATCCTGTATTTTCTCTCTCTCGGAAGATTTGCATAGGGTTGCACTAATACTGTTTGTACAAGATAAACTATGCAAGGCTTATGTTGCCTTTGTATTCGTTGCAAAATCGTTAAAAGACACCTTTCTGTTAGCAATGTTACAGAGAAAAAGCCAACGAGTAAAAAGCACAAATAAAACCACAAAAGAGCAGACAGCTGTTTCGAAGTCACAATGAAGCTTCGTCTTCAGTGCAGAGCGAATTTCCAAAAAGCTGTTTCGGACTTTTCCTGCTCTTTTGTGGTTTTATTTGTGCTTTTTACACGTTGGCGTTTTTGCTTTGGTATGTATTCATTACCGAATAAAGAAACACATAGTGAAATCTTTTCTAGTTTCGATACGCGATGCGACAAAACTGCAAGATTTATCGAGCTTGACACCTAAGCTCCAACCTTTTCAGTACTTTTTTTCACTTTACAAACTTCAATAATCTCTATTTTATGATGTTACACGGGATGACGTACATACTTCTTTCTATTCAATAAAATGCATTAAATAGTTCTCAAATTAATTAGGCACAAAACAATGAATGTGATACGGGAAACAAACGTTTATAACTTATATAGAGCACAAATGCTTTTCTTTCCTTTGATAGTACGATACAGATCTGTGCTTTCCGAATAGAAATTGAATTCCGTCTTTGATATGGGAAAGCACAATGCTTATATAACCTCCTCCTGTTGAGCGTAAAATTACGTCTCGTGCCTCTAAGTCGCCGGTCCTTTTCATCACGCTGTCCCCGGACATCGCGCATTTTAAATTACTCTATTCCGTATGCGTGTGGGACACAATGCGGCCGAGGCATCTTCTCCGAAATTGTCTTTCATCGGAAGAATGGGTCAAGAAAGCCTTCTTTTTTAATACTTCACCAGATTCAGTCCGGAACAGATCGCGATGAGGCGAATAAGAGCAAAGAAAATAAATTCTGAACCAGATGAAATTTTTAAAAACACATATTGTCTCTTCTATACCTTTATAGGAGCTAAAGGCATGAGAGAACTTGTCCATTCCTAATAATCGGATGTGGATATCTGATTTATGCCAAATATCTAGATGACATTTTGAATAATATGAAAGGAAGAGTATATGAAAAATACATTGGTTATGTATATATAAAACCTGAATTATGGAAGAAATTACAAAAAAGGCGATAACTTAAAATGTTACATGTGCAATTTAATGAACCTAACCCTTAATATGGAACACATAGTAAGGTATAAAACAACATGGGAAGAAATTACTAGGCAATGATGTTGTTATAGAAATTAGAAAATGTATAAAAGGAACAAGTACGATGTGTCAATATGGAATAGGATCCCCTCTAGAAGCAATACACCATATTACAGCAATGCGTGATGCTGTCGAGTATGAGATGGAAGTGAGAGCCATTGCTGTTACCAAGCAATTGCAAGCTTGGCAAAGGTTTGAAAAAGGGGAATGAGAGCAGCCATACGTCTTCCTAAAGCACACCAATCTTGATCGGATTGGATTCATGTCCGATGATAGAACTGGCCATGAATTGTTTGCTACTGAATTTATATTATCGTACATGATATGATGTCAAGCGTTGTCGTCCTGTAACAGGAAATCATCACCTATTGAAATGGGAAAAGGGTGAATATAAGCATAAAGGATGCTATCTCTACAGACCTGAGTATTCACGATTCTCCTTGAAAAGACGTAGAGGTATGTGAATCCTCCCAAAGAAGATACCACCCTAAACATAGCCAATGTCTCTTAAGTATGCATGCCTTTCACGGATATTTGATGGCATGGTGATGCTGTTGTGTCCACCTCAAACGGTCCCTTCTATGGTGTGACGTAATTGGCAGGCAAATGGCTATTTGCCTGGCATACGGATTGCTGAAAAGAGGGTCAGTGGTCTATATGCGTTATATGCGGATATAGAGGATCTAAGATGAGTCTGAGTAGACGTTTTACACTTGTATGCGCAAAGCGACAAATATCAGTCATTGGCGCTGGTTATAGCCCTTGGACGATCTTAGTTGAATTTCTTCGATGATTTCCTGTAGTTACAAATTGTTGCAAAATTCCATTAACCATAGAAGGATTTACATTTGCCATTCCGAAGATCTGGAAAAGTCTGTTTTCCCCCCCTCAAATTAATTTATTTGCTGTTGTGCGACAATATGTGTACTCAATTTTTTCTCTATTCTTGAGTCTAACTTTAAAGAAATATTTTTTATTAATCCTTTTGCTATTGGGTCGGGTTTATAGGCCTCATAAGATTTTTGGTTCACAAATCATTGTATTTCTCAATGGATTATCTAGCTAAAAGAAACAATGGTTGTAAATCTATGAATGCTTCTTTAAATATAGTAGTAATTTTTCTTTAAATATACGTTAGTTTGTAAATTTATCCATGAAAGAAATATGCTTATTACTATTATAAAATATTCAGAATTGAAGGAATGAAATCCAATGGTATCAAAAATACTGAAGAATTACTTAGCCAAGATTTAAAGAATTATATGTATAAACAGAAAAAAATATAGCTTTATGTTAGAATTCTTTTTAATAAGGATAAACGTCGTAAAAGTTCTTTCTCTCAAGAATTCCTCTCATAAACACCTAAGGGATGCATGCAATGGGAATAGCACTTCAAAACAACAGTTTATGCAAGTGTCTTTTATAATAACCATTTTAGTCTGAATACAACAAAAACATAATTTAATAAGGAAAAGTTAACAAAAATTTTATAAATTCATGCTGTGTGCCCACAAAGAAAAGTTTTGTCAAGAAAAATGCCTGAATTTCTGGCAAACCGAAGAAAATAATGAAGGTTATTTTAAAGTCTTGTGATTTTTTAAAATCTTTGTATATTCCTTTAATGAGGGGAAAAGTCTTTTATTTTTATTGTCTGTGTAGAAACAAAATGCAAAGCAATTTATTCTTTATGCATGAAGTGCTATAACTAATTGGCAAAAAATGTGTTGCTTAAAATTTTCTATATAATGATTTAATCTTGCTTCATTTTCTTTTCCAATAAAAATAGTGAACCTAAGTTTGAGAAAATATTAAGTAATTAAGCACACATGAATACCCCTATAAAAATTTAAGAGAGTATAATTAAAGAGTATCCTACATATTACAAGTGAATAAATTATAATGAGTAAGGTGGCTTTATATATTTTTCACATACATTTAAAACTGATTCCGAAAAGAAGACCCTGAATTATACTGTGCTTTAACAGGTCTAAATATCTAAAAGCATAACTACGCATACGCGTTGTATAGTAGATAGAAGATACGATCAACACATATTGAACTCTGTTATATCGAATTACGAGGAGAAGTTGAAAAATAAGTTTCCCCTGTCGACTGTGGTCAGAGTTGTGTATGAAAGTCAAAAAATAGAATGAGACATTAAAGATATGACAAACCTTTATTTTTCCACATAGGTACCAAGTACATTGAGA
>Ga0181466_1000448_pt1 | contig 14543 bp, 5 predicted proteins | sample InSIn4gowninarea_FD_119078 | JGI IMG/M metagenome (GOLD analysis project Ga0181466, IMG submission 119078) | Clean room microbial communities from NASA Spacecraft Assembly Facility at Jet Propulsion Laboratory, Pasadena, California, USA -... ... | reverse complement strand
TTTTTTAAACTAAAACTCCGGCACTAAGACGGTTCTAAATGATGTTAATTATAATGTTTTTTTAGTTATAGTAAGGACTTAAATTTGTATGTATTGTACAAATCGTAAAATCTGTTAATACATGTAAATTGTGTACATTATTGTAATTGTGTACATTAAACAAGGATGTATTATTCTAACACAAAATTATTCAATATGGTGGAACGAGAAAGAAAAGTTACTCGCACAATGTCAATTACTTATTTTAATTATAATGATTTTTTATTAAAAATTAATCATTTTTACTAAAAAGTATTTTTTTAGTTTTTTATTAAAAAGTACTCAAATTAAAATTTTTAATTATAGTGTTTTTTTAGTTATAGTAAGGACTTAAATTTGTATGTAATGTACAAATCTTAAAATCTGTAAAGACATGTAAATGTGTACATTATTGTAATTGTGTACATTAAACAAAGATGCATTATTCTAACACAAAATTATTCAATATGGTGGAACGAGAAAGAAAAGTTACTCGCACAATGTCAGTTTCTTTTTCTTCTACGATTTCGAAGTAACGTATTATTTTACATTACTTTACAACCTGAGTACTACAAGTTCAAGAAACACAAATTAAGATAAATGTATGTTACGATTTAGTGAAACATCTCTAAAACGAAACAGAAAAAACAGATATTCAAGTTCTAGGCTCCTTTATTTTTCAAACAACATCTATTTGCACGGAGAAAGTAACCACAGCCCAAGAGAAGATTTAGGCATAATAATTCTTCAGAAAAGAAATGTATTCTTTTGGAACCCACGACAATAAATCAACCCTTGCCGTTACTGGAAAAGAAAATTTATGCCACTATATAAGCAAAACAGGACGGGAAGCCAAAAATAACAGCCTGACTTGCACCTCGGTATTATACTTTAAAAACACCAATGCAACTATAAATCAAAGGAATTTGTAACCTTCCTGGTTTTGGAACATTGCAACGTTATTGAAGGCTAGAATTTATGCCTTCCCCTATACGCGTTTACATGGATTTATCACTCTTATGTAATTTTTACGTTTATACATCGTCGAGTGGTCCGGACTTTGGTTTAATACCGAGGCCTGGCATGCAAAAGCGGCCGCTTTTCACGGAAGGCCGCTCAGGAGTAAAGCGTAAGACGGAGGTGCCATAAATGTCACTCATAACGCACTTTCGCGAGGCCTTGATACTTGCGAGTTATTTGTCTTGCAAACTCGTCGCCTTTTATGAAATCCATAAATCCTTTTTTGTACCTGTATCCTACGAGAGATTTAGTTGAGGGTATTGGAGTTCTGGTAAGGGATACATTTTTCTGTAGGTGCTGGGTGCAAAATGTTTGAAGTAATATAAAGAAGCCTTGTCATGCTGCTCTTGATGATATTTATAAATTGCAAGAATATGGTCGTGAAATATAAATGTTGAATTCTTAGTCAAACATTAATATGTGTAGTAAGTCACTTAGACATTGTGGAACATTAAGAATATATGAGTCAGAATATTTTATGTAAGTCACAGAATATATAAGTCAGAATATAAGTCACAGAATATGTGAGTCAGAATATTTTATGATATGTTATAGAATATATGAGTTAGGTTATAAGTCACTTACCATCACTATGGAAAGTTTAACGATATAACAATCAGAATATTACTTAGAACATTATAGGAAGTTTAGAATATATGAGTTGGAATGTTTTATATAAGTCACAGAAGATATGAGTCGGAATATTTTATATAAGTCACAAAAAATATGAGTCAGAATATTTATATAAGTCACAGAGCACAGCCGTTGCCAATATCAAAATCTGCCTAGCAAAATTTAAAATAAAAAGTGGGCTCGTAAATTACTAACAAGAGGTTTAGGAAAGGTTAAAGAAAGAAAGTAAATAGAGGAAAAATAAGAAATAGCAATTTCCAAGCAGTGGGGAAAACATTATAATATCTTAAAATTATTAAAAATATTGTTAATAAATTTCAACGGCTATACATTTTCCCACGCTATTTACATAGGTATTCATGGGTTTTATTTTGCTTTATTTTGAATTGACTATTGTTTTTTTTTGTGCAGTTTGTGATTTATGATTATTTTGATTTTTTGCATCTAATGTCTACAGATTATATTTTATTCTTTTGATTTTTCTTTAGGTAATGGGGTTGGGAACCTGGAACTGTTTGGCAGAAATGCCCAGTTTCCAACAGAAACCCTTTACTTTTGCCTTCTTTTTTGATTGGTTTCCCCTGACGAGTGGCCAAAAAGGTTTTTAGGCTTGTCTACTTTGCAATTTAAATTTTTTTATATTTTCTTTTCTAATTTTGCTTTCTTTTATTATGTTTATTTCTAATTTATTATGATTTTGCCTTGTGTTTATGTGCAGCCTGTTTTGGCGTCATGGCCTCTGCAATCTTGTTTATCCAGTGTATTTTATATGTTTTTAAATTTAATTTGTTATATATATATATAATAAGTAGACAGCGGATTATATGCACTTAAAAAAAGCCAAAATATGCATGCATCTATGCACTAAAAACCCTAAAAGTATGCACCTAAAAGCAGAAAATATGCATTTAAAATATTCATTAAAATAATACCATCGTTTAGGATTCTTAAATTCTTATTTTTAAAAAATAATTTATAAATGAAAACAATATTTTTTTTTCATTGTTGCAGAAAATTGAATTTATTTATAATTTAAGTTACAATAAACAATAATGTGTTTTTCTAAATTTTCAATCGAAAAATTTTCCCTCTTATCGTATAAAATCATTTTAAATGCGGAAAACGTTCTTTCCACATCAACAGACGTTACTGGGCAATATTTAAAATGTTTTGCTTCTGATGGTTGCACTTTTACTGACAGTTCACGATGTCCTTTGCCGTTCATGAAGTCATTATTATTATTATTATTTTACTTTTCTATTCAGAAAACGGACAATATTACAATCATTCGTAGGCTCCGTAAATAGTGTGGGGAAAACTGGATATGCAAGGGTAAAAACAGGCATTTTATCTCTTTATACTCAACAAAACTAAACCGACAAGGAAACAGCCACACATCACTCCCTTCAAGTTATCCTAATCCATCCTTATGGGGAGGCACAGTTATCCCAGATATGCTAGAATTGAAAACAAAACTCAGAAAAATTCAATTCAAATGCGATTTCGCATCAACAAAGAAATGTTTTGGTTGAAATTCGTCGAAATATGCATTTAAAATCAAAAATATGGGATTTTATGCATTTATATGCAAAAATGCAAAAAAGTGCTCAAATATGCAAATGCATATGCAAATATGCATTTGCATGTAATCCGCTGTCTAATAATAAGCAAATATAAATAGAAAAATTTCCCAAAATCAAATCAGAAATTCCAACCCATTACACTTTTAACGTACTCATGAACACACAAATTATACCCAAAAACTGCTAAAAACTTCAACTGGGGGTTTATTTTAGCAGAGGGTGAACAACCAAATTACAAACTGTTTCTGTTAGTTTTGAGCTTAAGCTAGACAGAACCATGAACCCCGGCAGTTTGTAATAAATCCGGCAAAACTTAAGATACGGGTGCCCCTTGGCGAAATTCTCGCCAACTGAAATACTCCGCGAGCAATGTGTTCAAAATGGCGGAGTGGAAAACATGAAACAAGACAGCAAGTAAATGTAATAAATGAAAAACGAACTTACGTGAGCAGTATGATAAATGTCGTTGTACAAGACATAGTAATGGTGGCAGGTAAATGCAATTAAGTAAAAATGTACTTACATAACTAACTCGCGAAAATGGCGGAGTCGACCACATAGTAAAAACAACAAGGAAATGAAATTCTCACCTTTCTCTCGACAAACCCATTCATAACAATCCGATCTATCCTATAGCTCAACCAAACGCACATTTTTCTTACATGTTAGACACTCATACCGGCTAGAAATCAAACCTACACTCACACACCAATCAATCACACTTTACTTTCCATTCCTATCCAGGTCATACAAAAATCGCAAAGAAATCTTACTACCGAAAGTCATCGCTTAAAAGAAACCGTCAGCGAAAAACTACCGACCAAAAATTTAAAGAGTATGGTAATCCACTTGTAAAAATCCAAGCAGTACGGTACTCCACTTGTTAGCTTGAAGCAACAAACGGTTGAAATTTGAAATGAATGAAATTTTGAAAATAACTCAAAAACACCACGAGAAGTTAAATAAACCAATTACAAACAAATATTGAATCACGGGGGGAAAAGGTTGCCAAACAAATCTAGGATCGACAAAAAAATGGGTGGTTCAGAGTTCGCGCCAAATCTCCCAAGAACTCGCCAAGCTAGGATTAAAAACTCGCCAACTAGAGAGGGCACCCGTATCTTAAGTAGAGCCATAAATCCAAATAATTTAGAAATCCCCCCATCACAAAAACAATCCAAAAAAACAAATGAAATCAATAAAACCAACCTAAACATCACATTAAACCAAGACAAAATTATTATGTACACAACATCAAAAAATACACACCAAACCAATAGCCTAAAACGAAATGTTTACAAAAATAACAAACTGTTGCCAACACCACTTTTAGAAACCAACTTTAAAAAAAATAAATCACTGTTAATATTAAAGCAAAATTAAAATAAATTAACAAAGCAATTTAAAATACATTTAAACAATTTAACAGGTAAATAATTAACTATAATCAAGACCCAAAAAGAAATTAAGGAAAATGCAAAAAACAGAAAAAAGAAGTATAAGAAAGCAGAAGAAAGTAAAGCAGTAAGAGGAAAAGGTATTTTGCAAATTCCATAAAATAAACTTATTTAAAATTCTTTTTAATACTATTAATAAATTCAATAGGATAATCATTTTCTATTGCATCTTCACAAATTATTTTACTAGCTTTTTTAAAGTCTACTTCATTATTACAAATATTTCTAATTCTATGAAATTGTGAATCCAAAATATTCCTGAATTCCGTCTTCAGTGGAGTTCAATTAGATCAAGGATACTTATTAGACAGGTTTCTAGATAGGTATGCAGAGGCAAAATACCTATGTAGCCCTGACCTGTCTATGAAAAACACCAGATCGAAAATTAATCCAAAAATTATGGCGAAACATACAAAAACATACATAGAAAAGCTACAACTAGAACAACAGAATTACAAAATTAGTGTTTGAAAAACGGTAAGCAACATACTTGGCCCGTAAACATTGGTAAAAAATAAACGTGGGAAATGTGCAATACAGATACAGTTAAAAATAAAAGTACAGTGTGGTAACATAAAAAAAATAAATGCAAAGTTATAAATTAAAGCATAGACTTTTTAAAACCATTTTTAAAATTATTGACTAATTTAGAAGGGTATTTATACTGCCAATTTGATTTATGTCGCTTTACTGCCACTTTTTTCACACGAGGGCTAAATCCACGGACACATACTGTTTAAACAGGGTTCCGAGCCACTACAAACAACCAAGACCGAGCGTGAACTAAACTGAACTAAAGGCCAGAGCGATAGCCACTCTGCCGTAGTCGGCTAAATTAACCTGTTTAAAATAATTAATTTTTATCACTTTAATTAATGTTTAATATTGGAAAGCAAAAAGAAAACCAAGTAGCAACGCTACATTCTTAAAAATACTTTTACATGGAGTTACTGCAAGTATAACATATTTGAAAGCTCTAAACATTTAGATCCATATAAAGATTTATCCAAAGAAAGAAAACAATGTCATCTAAATCTTGACTTCGCCGTCATGTCCTGTAGTATTTCAAATCGATAAATATTTGTTTCAAAACGGAAGTGCTGTTACGAAGGAGGAAATAAAAAGGGATACGTTAGGCAAAGTGCCCAAAATACTCTTCGAGATGTAAATATAGCTACAATAACTTATATAATAAAGTTGAAAAACGTCCTATGCGTTGTTTCGATTTCTCGCATTCCCCAATACCGACATCAGAATGAAAGATTTATTCATCTTGCTGCTCTCGAACGAAAATTGAGATACTCATGGAGAGAAGGAAGATCAGAAAGAAGGAAAAAGCGAAACAAAAATACAATAGACGCATACCGAAATGCAGAAAAAAAACGTTTAGGTTAAAAGAAACTAAAATGCATGGAACGTTAAAATTTCTCGCTAAAACATGTATTGAATGCACTTTCTAAAAAACGTATAACGCACGTATAAGAAGCATAAACGCATGTATAGACATATAGACACAATTTTTTCCAAAAGACGTTTAAAGCACGTGTAGAAGTATAAATTCATGTGTACACATATAGATTCACTTTTTAAAAGACGTATAAAACACGTACAGACATATAGAATCATTTTCTAAAAGATGTTTAAGTCACGTAGAGACATATAGACTCAATTTCTTAAAGACGTTTACCGCATGTATAGAAGTACAAACGTACGTACAGACATATAGAATCACTTTCTAAAAGGCATATAACACACGAATAGAAGTCTAAACGCACGTACATAGTATAAAATCATACATATAGAATCACTTTCTAAAAGACGTATAAAGAACATGTAGAAGTATAAACGCACGTATAAGACATACAGACTCATTTTCTAAAGGCGGTTTAACGCACGTATTAGAAGTACAAATGAACGAAATTGTGTGTAGACGAACTAAAAGACGTATAAATCCGATATTTTTGTTTCTGATTTTATGAAACATTAATTTTACTTTACATGAATTTACCTTCCCCAGCAGAATGTTATGCGGAATTATATTTCGTAACAACATCGTTATTTTATTCCAAAAATTCAAATAGACGGCGTGTTTAATTAATATGCTTATATTCAATTTTTTGATAGATTTGGTTTCTGTGTCGCTTTACGGTCAATTTTTGCACACGAGATCTAAATCAACAGAGACATACTGTTTATACTGGATTCATAATCACTACTAACAAATAAGACCGAGGGTGATCTGCTGAACTGAAGACCAAAGCGATAGCCACTCAGCCGCAGTCGGCCCAATTAACCTGCTTAAAAAATTTAATTTTAAACAGTTCAATTAATGTTAAATATTAGAAGGCAAAAAGAAAAACAAGCAGTAATGCTACATTCTTAAAAACATTTTTACTTAGAGTTACTGCAAGTATAACAGATTTGAAAGTTCTAAACATTTAGATCCATATAAAGGTTTATCCAAAGAAAGAAAACAATATCATCTAAATCTTGACTTCGATGTCATGTCCTGTAGTGTTTCAAATCGATAAATATTTGTTTCAAAATAGAAGTGCTGTTACAAAGGAGGAAATAAAAAGGGATACGTTAGGCAAAGTGCCCAAAATACTCTTCGAGATGTAAATATAGCTACAATAACTTATATAATAAAGTTGAAAAACGTCCTATGCGTTGTTTCGATTTCTCGCATTCCCCAATACCGACATCAGAATGAAAGATTTATTCATCTTGCTGCTCTCGAACGAAAATTGAGATACTCATGGAGAGAAGGAAGATCAGAAAGAAGGAAAAAGCCCAAAAAAAAAAAAAATACAAACGACGCACACCGGAACGCAGAAAAAAATAACAATAGAAAAGAAAAAATCTTAAGACCTACCGATGCCTTTCTTTCTGTTTTCTCTGGTGCATTGTAAAGGAGTTAAAAAATATATCCTTGGAGGACATTAGCAAGTGTGTTTTCTTTTCCGAAGTGCGTAATAAGAATAAAATTCTCGATAAAAAACCGGCAAGAAAGGAGAGAAGTATATGCTAAATAGCATCCAAATGGATAGGTTTTTGTTGTTGGAGATTTATTTTGGCGTTTTTAGAGAGGTTGTTTTGTTTTGATATCCGCGTCTATTGAAAGAATTCTTTATTAAATAGGTTTTCGATTGCGCATTGTAATAAGAGTATTTAAATCTCAAAAACAAATATGCGGTTACGGTTTTAAAAAGATGCGGTTTTTATTTAATAAATTGTTTTTGCCTCTTCTGTTGGTTTACTCAAGATCGAGTTCTTTACCCTGCATTATTTGCTAAAGCTGTAAAAATTTTTTCATTGAATTTCAGCTAAAAAGCATATGTTATAGCTACAGAATTTGATATAGGATTTATATTTTTATAAAATATTTTAGTTGCTATAGCTTATTGTTTTGTTGTTTTGGAAACTATAAAACCTTTCGTTCTCGTGTAACTGTTTTTTCTCTTTGCTGTATCCATTTCAAACGAGATGCATAGTATATTTACTATGTTTATCTTGCTATGTTTTCATCATGTAGTTTTGATGTAATCATGATACCAAAAATATTAAATAGCAATTGTAGAAATGACAACAAGAATATAATTTCAAGTGGGATATGTATTTACTAGGCCTTTACCTATAGCTTTCTTATACATTTATTTTGTTGTTGTCGTAGCAGCAAATATATTAAACATTAATAATAATGAAAAAAGCAGTTTAAAATAATTTTTTTTCAAGTAGGAGTAAAATAACATAAATAGTCATGGAGCGCAAACTGCAATGTGTGAGTGTGTGTGTGTGGTGGTGGTGCTCTATATTGCTGGCACAATTCATTTCTCATGTATAGTAAAAACCACGACTGGAACGTATACACGTTTGTTTAACGTAAACATTTTACTTGCTATAACATATTGTTTTGTTGTATGCTGCAAATAATAAAAAAATATATTGGCTTGAACTTTCATGTTCTTTGCTAAACCTGTGTACCTAAAATTATGTATCGACTATGTTTAGTTTGCTATATTCCTTTTTCTATGAGTTGTTTCTCTTATTATCTCGTAATACTAAAAATATTAAATAAAAGCAAAAAAATGACAATATAAATCTTCGCAGATGCATAGTTTCAGATAGAACGTGCATTTAAAATGCTTTATTACCAAAGGTTTTCTATATATCAATTTTGCTACTGTTATAACAACAAAAAATAACAATAATAGAAATTTCTGTATAAATTAATACATTTGATATAGGAGTACTAAATCACATAGCATAGATAGTCAAAGCAGTTGAAAATGCCAGTGCGGTGGTTATGAACTTTCAAAATTCTGATATCCACTTGGCTATTTCTTCTTAGAATGACCTCTTGTGGCCACAATTCTTGAAAGAGGGCAGACAATTCCGCATCCAGTATTTCCAATTTTAATTTAACCCGGGAACGCTCGCGCCGGATATGATATACCCATTGCCTTACTTTCTTCAATGTTCCTTCTCATCCATTTTTCAGAAATAGGCGATTCCTCTTATAGCTTATAGGTCATAACCTTGGACAGGAAGGATCAGTGGGGGGAATTTAAAAATAGATAATTCGCAATCGGCCCTCATGGGTATGTCATACCCTGCGCGAGTATTTCTGTTACACTTCTGAGTGTTTCGAAGTAGTAACCTGTGATCTTTATTATGGCTTATGGCCGCGTTAACGCAGTTATGATGAGGAAATGCAAAATAAATGAAAACTGTTAGATATTGTTTAAGATGTTTTAATAGTTTATAAATTATTAGATGAAAAAACAGAATGACGACGAATAAAACAACAGTCGTGACTCATCATCTGAATTTGAATTGGACATTGAAGTTGAAGATAAGAACTCATATTAAAATTATTATTTTATAGTCAGGGATAACATAACAAAATGGAATAAAGAGAAAATACTTCCTAATGTTACAACTCCAGTCGGAAATGTTATTACCGAACTACCGGGAAACGCATGCATTTCAAAACACGTAACTTCTATTTTGAAAGCTTGGAACATACATTTATCTGACATGATGCAGAATTTAGTAAGATGCATTAACAGTTTTAATGACTCAATTACAGAATATTTTTCCGCAGAAAGTGATGCAAAACAAATCAATAAACTGTCTAAAATGGTTAGAAAAAAAAGCATGGCGTGCGTTTGCAGAACATATGCAAATTAAATGTAAATGACAATTTTAAATATGTGTTTATACAATGAATATACCTGAAAGAGTTATAAATTTTATATTTCGCTGATTATATCTTTCAAATTGAAATTTTCTGGTTGAAAATCGAAAAAAAACAGCCATGGGTATGACATACCCAGCGCGAGCATTCCCTTTTGTTTTCGCGAGCATCCTCGAGTAATGCCGGTATGGTGTTTCAAGATGCGATTTTTGACAGTTGCGAATTGGTCAGAACTTACGGGAAAGAATAAATAAAAAGAAGATGGCTTAAAATATTACCCATCGCATATACCACACTGGCGCATAAGCCGCATGAGAAGAATTTGAACATTTAAACTCGTATAAGCTGCGGCTTATCTCCCAGAAATTACGGTATACAATATTGTATGCTTATAGAAATTCGGGAGATAATTCTATAAAAGATTGGACCACAACAAAAGTGTAATATTCCTACTCTTGTAAAGAAAACGTATGTTTCTCAAAGAGAAAGGAGCTTTTACATAGTTGTTTACATGTACAAGCATATTTTTTTGATCATGTGACTTGTGGTTCTGACAATTATGTAAATCATCCCATTTGTTCTCCCTAGGTGACAAGACAACTGTCGTGACGTCAACCATCAGCGAAGTCGGTGTTCGTCAGATCTCAATAGGTAAGTCAACTAATCCTAGCTTCAACATGTTTGGATTTATCCTTTACCTTTGTCAAACCCGGAAGCACATATGCTGTTGAAACCTGTTGAATATAATAATGAATAATCCATGTAGGCGATGACATTGTTCGTATTATCCTGGGAGTACTACATGAACAGATTGAGGGAATCAGTACAGAATAATGTCCATTTGATGTCGTGATATTGGTGGACATGAAACCAGAGCATAAGCAGAGATTACTTGACACTCGAAATTTGTTGCATGCTGAATATAATGCACCGAACCGACTTAATAAGAGAGATTAGTTATGTGCTATTATATTTTGAACTTTCATTAGAGTTATTAAATAAATGATTGCAATAAAGTCTTCCGATTATCGTGTTTCAGCGTTTTATAAAAACTAAATCAGATTCAGATTTTACATTTCTTATTTTCTCTATATGATAAGTCTAAAGTTGTGTAGTATAGATGTGTAAAATATAACGTCAACCTTTTGACCTCTTTTGGGTATTTCGCAGATAATAACTATTTCACCCACAGTTTTAATAGCGCCTTAAACGCATGTATCCATGCGCCTTAAACGCAAACACTATAGTATCTTCTCACTAATAATCTAAATAGTCATATTCTTTCGGTTATAGCCGGTTATAGATCGAAAAGATAATCAAGATGCATGAATTGGCAAGATTTTAATGATTTATTTTTGAGCTCTAGAAACTCATTAGCCAATAAAAAAGTTTCGGAATAACTTCTCGAATGGACGGCGTCTCGTTGAATAGTTCTACAAAGAAGAAGTGTAAAATTGAAACCCTTGTCTGTGAGCCTATGAGCCCTGAATCTTTGACTGTGATGTACAAAACACAGAACTAAGCATATCAGAATCTAATTCACACAACTTTATTGATTTCATTGTATTTTCATTGTGGTGATCACAATTGATAATGTTTTGGGTTGTGGTGAAGTTTTCAATTTAGTGGACTGTTGGCAAATTTCTTGGTGCCCCTGTTTTACGTTTCATTTATTTTTGACTCGAACGTTTTGTGAGTTGCTGCCATACAACTTGATCTTCACGCAATCTCATATGTAGTCAAGATTAATTAAATCAAAAGTCTATTGCAGTTAAACGTCAGGTTACGTACCTAATCTATTGACTTGAACTTTCGATACACAATATATATTACTATAATAGCTTAAAATTACGATATTGAAAAATATACCATGTAAAATACGTATGGCTGCATGTTTGTGTAAACAAAATATATACTAATATTCGAAAAATGTATGCATTTCTTCAGTAAAACCCTTCAAAAAATATAAAGGGAAAAAATCAATGTTAAAATTGTAAATCATAGTGAACAAAACAAAAAGAAGAATGTCCCATGTCCTTTCAGAGAATATATGGACACTGATATATGGGATCATCAAAGTTAACAGCATTTTGTTCAGGGATGCCATTGCCGAAATTTCTAATTTTAGTTATTAAAGTATGAAAACGTATCGTGAACAGCCCTGAAAAATTCGAAGTGTATACACTAAAATATTATATTGGTACCAATGTGCTTTATACAGGTGTTTGCAGGTACTGTATAGATACGGTAGTTTCTATTTATACTTGTACACCACCTGTTCTATACAGGTTTCAATTTGAAACCAACTGATATTATTAGGATGTCAGCCTAAAACAACTCGTTTGACATTGGTCCCAATACGGAAATTTTATATGATATTTGTTAACGAAAATAATAGTTCGTTTATATTGCTAACTATGTGATATTCTTAGCATCTGTTGTTATTTCCTATATGACATTTTATAGCTGCGTACGGATATTTTTTGTACGATTCCTTTTTGCATTTTTATTTCATTTTTGATATAAATATTGATATATAATATTGATATAAATATTTTGATATAAATATTGAAATATGAATAAATTTCTTTCATAAACACATATGAACAAATTTCTATTCGTACGTATAACCTTACAATCGTAATAATTCAAAAAATAATTTCAAACACAATGTAAATATTTTTATATATAATGTTCATATCTTGTTATAAAGTCGGAAACTTCAGAATTTTTCAATAAATAAATGTTATCTTCTCTTCAACGATATGTGATATTCGTATGAAACAAGCTTCTTTGCATATATACACAGTTCGAGTATAATGTAAATAATATTATCTGTCTTTCGAAAACCTAACGTTATTAATCGCAGTCTAAAATTTCCAGACTATTAGATTTTACTTTTTACTTCTGACTGTTTTAGATTTTACTTTTTAAACAGTCAGAAATGTGAAGTCTAATGATTTTAGTGTATTTCCAAAAGTTACGTGCAAAGAAATGATTAGAATGAAATATTAACTCTAACTTATCGCTTTTCATTTACACTATAATGGTCCAGATTTGCACTAAAATAATTTTAGCCAAAAATAACTTATGGACAAAAAAACTGCTTTAGATGTCTAGGAAAGTTACATTTTTACCTCCACTAATGTAGACTTTAATGATATCTTCCCTAACATAATCGTTATTATTTGACGCAGACATTCCTTTTTTCCTCTTAAGAGAATGTTTTCTAAGAAAAATTCTATTTTCTTTACACAACTGATGAGAACTGCATACGTAGAATGAAAAATCGTTTTGTTATGGTTCCCGCAAGCGGTGATTTCTTCAGAGAAATTGTTAGATGGTTTGCAGCAGACGAAGCAAACTTCATTTTTTCGCCAAAAACAAATGCAAGCCGAGAAAAGAACATTTTATTTATTATTCCTCTTCAGTGTTTTTCTGTAAGCGTATATATTTTGCATAGAATCGCAAACAGGCGATACTAATAATAAATTAATTTGAAATAATCACACTAGGAGCTAAGTTTTGGCTTTCTGGGAGATGGTGAATCTACTAAAATTCTAATTTCTTTGTTGTATCTTTGGCAACAACAGCTGTATACTTCAAGTTAAAACTTATATTTTTAAATTTTATATTTGTTTGTAGTATAGCTTTATATTTGTTTAATATTCGTTTGTAGTCTTAATTTAATGAAAATTATAGTCTTATCATTATATAGTCTAGATTTTAGTCTTAATTTAATTAAAATTTAATTATTTTAAATTTTACATTTGTGTGCAGTTTTGGGGAAAAACAAAGTAATTAAAAAAAAAAATTGAAAATAAATAACTTCTACATTGGCCGGTAGATGGCGTGACAAATTATTGCAAGCAGAATATGATAAATGCGTCGGTCGGAAAATGGCGGCCTTACAGGAAAAAACTAAGTGCGATCTTTGGTTGCATGATAGCAAATTCATTACAACTGTTCTGTGATGTTTTCTTTCAACTGAAATGCTGCATATTTCCTAGCTAAAAAATTAATATTTTCTGGATATTTTTTGTGCCACAAGCAAAACTCACGTTGGAGTTATTTATTTTTTATTTTTGTTTTTAGATAAAGATGCTCTAAATCATTTTTCGAAGAAAATAATAAATGTGACGTAACTCATTTTGTTTGCTTGTTATGCGCTCAAATAAAAAGAAAATCTTAATTCGAACACCAGTATAAGTAACCCTGATATATTAATTCCTTAATTTAGAGAGATAATTATAAGTAGCGCACGCTAAAACATAGTATGTAAATAAATATTGCAAAATACAATGATATAGCAGTTGATATACCCAGTTCTTTAGTACAAAATTTTCTCACAAATATACGATCGTCGCTATAGCCAGAAACCGTTATTGTAGCGTTAAAATCAGAGAATATTCTACATTTCACTGCTGACTGTCCTGTTCTCTAACAATATCACTAATTCTCTCGAGTGCGGCGACTGCATTTGAAATCGATAACGGGATTGTTCGCAGTTTCAAAGGATGTATTAAGCCCAAATCTCTGCCCTGAGTCCAAATGTCAAAGTATTGTTCCTTAATTCTAATATATCTTTTATGCGTTCTGGATTCATTGTTTCTAATTATGTTAGGGAAGATA
>Ga0181466_1000498_pt1 | contig 14577 bp, 13 predicted proteins | sample InSIn4gowninarea_FD_119078 | JGI IMG/M metagenome (GOLD analysis project Ga0181466, IMG submission 119078) | Clean room microbial communities from NASA Spacecraft Assembly Facility at Jet Propulsion Laboratory, Pasadena, California, USA -... ... | reverse complement strand
GGGAGTCTCGCCAGCGAGAACGTTGTTGTAGCGAGAGCTGTACATTGAGAAGTTGAGACTGGCGCCAAAGATTGTGCCCAACTTCTTCTCTTCGAACAGGACGCGGCGAAGCAGCTTGTAGTTGACTTCTTGAATGTGACGGTAGGCTTCAATCAGGAAGACGTTGTTTTCCTTTGCAATCTTGAAGAGGTCCTGCAGCTCGGCGAGAGTTGAAGTGGCGGGCTTTTCGAGAATGACATGCTTCTTTGCTTGGAGGATTGTCTTTGCTTGCGAGTAGTGCAACGAATTGGGCGAAGCGACGTAGACGGCATCGAGGTTCGAGTCTTGGACGAGGGAGTCGATGGATGTGTAGACGGTCTTGACGGAGAACTTGTCGGCAAAGGTACGAGCAGTTTCCTCAGTGCGAGAGTAGACGGCTGCAAGCTTCCATTGTTTGGTAGCTTGAGCGCACTGGATGAAGGATTCGGTAATCCAGTTTGTGCCGATGATGCCAAAGTTGAGAACCATTCTGATGTCTTGTACTGATGGTTGGTGTGAAGAAGGAAGGTAAGCAGGTGTTGGACAAGTCAAAAATGTCAGACTACAAGACGCGGCTGCCCCTCAATGGTTAATGACCCGCATGGCTGTGGGCTGTACCTTCCTCCAGCGGGAGCTCCAAGAAATGGTGGGGTCGTTGCTCTCTTCGAGTTTGAGCCAGTAACGGCACCCCCGGCAGTAACGACCTTTCTGCACGTTCTTTCCGCCATCGGGTTTTGGTGGCGCAAACAAGCATCCAACATTCGGGCCGTGAGTGCGGCGAGTCGTTCTTTCCCGAACGCCGCGCCGTCACTGGCAAAAGGCAGGGACCATGTTGGAGAGGGGTGCCGACCGAGACGTGCAATCCAAGGTGACAAGAAATTTAGACGCCCGAAGAAAGGGAAATCTTGTCAATTCCTCGTGTTTCCTTTTTGCCAAAACATCTTCACCAATGACTTGACCTGTCGCCATGTTGCCGCCCATTAATTGATTGATCTGCGTGCGCTTTTCTTTTGCATCTTCTCTCGCCTCTCGTTTCGACTATCACCACTCTCGCTTCACTTGTGTCCTGCCTACCATATCAAGTAATCCCACAAGCTCGTCTGCATCCAGACTCGACTAATCAATCACCCACCATGTTCGGTGGTTTCGGTGCTGGTATGTTTTTCGTCTCGCAAATCATCACATTCCTCGAGGTACGCCGGCGCATCCGCGTTATCTTGCATTTCGCCTAGTCAAATCGACCCAAGCATATGCAGCCATCGCATCCGCCATGGCAGTTTCTGTCAACTCCTGCAGTCGCATATAGCGCTCTGAATGCCAATCGCCTTTGCACCTCTTAGACCTTCCTTCTCTACCACACGTGCCATTCTCTCATCGTCTGACTGTATGCGACACAGCGAGCAACTACGCCAGCTACATCGACCCCTTCAAAGAAAGACCCCAGCCCGATCCGCCCACGCATGTTGGTCTGCCCAACTACTCCAGACAAGAAAACTTGAGAATAAGAGACTGGCACCATGACTCCGATCGTCCCAACTTGCGCCGCGATTTCGTCGAGTCACGCAAGGTCTCGGACATTACAGCAAAGTTCTACTCTGATTTGAACGTCCGTTTCGCCATACCATGCCCTGTCGACCAACTAGTCCCGACGGACCATCAGGGACGTCCGTACATGCCGTCTAACGACGAAGCCTTGAACCCGACCATGGCCGACAATACCAATAATAACCAGGGCAATTTCGTCACCAGGCTCGTCGAGTTAAAGACCGAGAACGATATTGCCTACCGTACCGTTACTCGCACAAACCTGCCGGAGGGCTTGAGCAAAATTCGTCTTAGTGACTTCCGCACATTCTTCACTGCTCTCCACAGCATGAGCGAGCACTGGGAAACAGATCTTGACGACTACTTCGTCTTGGATGACGACGGCAAGAGCGTTCGCGAAGAGGACCACCCAGAATACGCTGATCCGGACATGATGATTGACGTGCGGAATCTGGAAGAGCCTGTTGACCTTGGTCCTGCTACGCCATTGACCTACAGCGAACTCGTCGCAAGAGATCAGGAATCCCCACCGCTCACCAAGATGATCTCTAATGGCTCTGATGCGTCTCTTCGGACGATTTCTTGAGAGTTGTATCGTGGTAGACGCACCTCTACCGGCAGTAAGATGCCTTGGGTTTACCGAATGGATGTGATCAAGGGCTTCATGGAAGCAGCTGCCTTCCCTTTCCGCTGCAAGCTCGGTCCACCGCGCGTGCATCCTACTCTGCTGTTGAGCGGCGTACGCTTGCCTGTCAATTACCAGTCGTTCATGGTGCACCGTGTGCCGAGAGAGAAGGAGAAGAGACACATGGTACAAGGGCCGCTCATGGCTGCGTACGTCCGTAAAGAGTTGGAAGACTTTGACTCGGGATCCGATGACGAGAAGCGAGACAAGCTACGGTTAGACCAGCTGAAGGAGGTTGGAAGTCTCTTGCACCTTGCACAAGAAAGACGTCGACAGGGTCGTGAAGAAAAGATTTGGGCAAAGCCAATTCCAAAGAGTGGAAAGTACTGGTTCAGCGAGATGGCGTCGGATGCGGCAGAGCCGGAAACACCTGATATGGACGATGCCAATGACCTTATTGCTGCAGCATTGGGCAAGGAAGCTGCTGCTCACTTCGCAAATGGAAAGAAAAAGAAGAGGTCGCAGTACGAGATATGGAAAGCCATGGAGCCTATGCGCTCTTTCTGGGACCCTAGCAGCGAGTATCAAGCCATTGGTAAAGAAGAGGGTAGTGAGTGGGATACGGTAAGAAGGCCTAAGAAATGAACTCGAATGATGTGGCTAATCGAAAGTGACAGGTCTACGTGCTATCAAGCATGTACTATCATGTCTCGATTCTCAAATTGCGAGTACACGGTGCCTATCTCGACTTTGTAGCCACCGGCAACTTCCCAGAGAACATTCCCAAGGACAAAGACTGGTGCCATCCAGTGCTGCAACGCTCCAAGTGGTTCGACTTGTTCAACGTCAACGACAGGATTGAAGCATTCCGTTGCCTCTGGGGTATCATGTGCTACCTGACCAGATGACAGAACCTACGAAAGATATCTACAAGATGGAAGACGATTATGACGAAAAGTGGAAAATAATTATTATAGACAGGATACATGGTGCATATGGACGGCATAGGGAAAATGGAGTTTTGATCTACCTTTGGGCCAATATCAAAAGACGTGAAAATTTTAGTATCTGTCCCATCAGCGACATAACACTAGGCAAGAAGTTTCTCATATACTTTTTTTCGGACCTCACGGGACGTGACATTGATACACAATCTATCAACATACAGAGTGTTCTTCTAGTTCACTGCGGCTCAAGAAAGCCTGAGAGACAACGGGTTTTTTCTGAACACCATTCGATCTCTCAAAGTACTGTGCATTTCTACAAGGTATTCATATTTGGCTCTGTGAGTTGAGTTAGACTGACAAGATCTTCCAGGACAAGAATACATGTAGGTACCCGAAACATTCGTCTCTGTCTATGAGTCCTATGGAGACCTCTTGTCAATATGATCCTTTTGTACTAGTATCAACAAAAGGTGGCCACCATCAGTGTCCGCATTGGTTTTCAAAATCAGCCAGATCCCGAGTAGTTCTTTCAAGTGCGGAAAGACAAAGAATCCACGCCCATGATGATTTTAGGTTCTGTCAGCCGGAATAGGTTCAATTCAGTCAGGCAAACAAAGACATTCATAACCGACGTGGGCTTGATGAATTGCCCCAAAACTCTCGCGATGTGAATCATCACACAACAATCTCGCAGACTATCTCGAACCAAATCAAACCACAGCAGATGACTAAATCCACGTCAACCCTGTTCTCACTCACAGAGAACCCACTCGGGCCAGATGGCCAGCCTCTGTGACGATCTGAACGTCTCAAGATAACTGAGAGCAAGGATGAGCTCTTCAAAGAGCATCAACAAGATCAAGGCATAAATTACGAGAGGCGTGTACTATATAATCCTGAGAAGAAAGAGTTCTTCAAGCTCTATGCCGTTAGAGCACGATACGGACAACAATGAACCTGAGGCATGGTCACCTTGGAGGCCTGACCACTAACACCAACTAAAACCTGGTGTTAGATATGCCGATGACAAGACAAGAAAGATGAGCAAGAAGAAGTTTCAGCGGGTTTGAACTCGGATCAATATCTTTATGTATTGTGAATTTTCGGTTATATATCTGAAGAATAGATGCTGATTACTTGCAACTTCTGATCTAACTTATTGGGTAGCTTGAACTTGTCTCTTGAGGCCCAGGTAGCTGCAGTGATTGCTCTCGAGGGCAATGCCGAAGGACTTGGACTTGAACAAAGACCTTTACTGAAGGCCGGAAATGGATCATCTGTGATTGAGAATCAAGAGCGTCGATTCCATCAGATTTCTTTGTCCTCTTCACACATAAGGACGAGCCACAGATCATTCGAACAGATGCATCCATCTCTCTACCATCAAATTCGCCATGAGTAGGCCTACACCCATTGATACGCAGTCTTCCAATGCACTGAAGCGTGTGGGGACCAGAATTGTTCAGTTCCTCTCCCCGAGGAAATCAAGTTTCTCTCCCACAAGTCCAAGAGAATCTCAGAAGCCCTTGCCTCCATTCGAGCCCCAGAAGTTGCTGGCTTCGGTGGCTGTACTTCCTGAGTCATCTGACCATGGAGTGCAGCGAGTTTCGTCTCAAAAGTCACTCCGTCCATCTGATTCACGAGGTTCTCTTCATCCAGCTCGGCATTCGCACGCACGTACGCCATCTCGGGACTCTCGACACCATCGGGACAGATCTAGAGATTCTCGGCCTTCTCACCGTCGATCTATGTCGAAAGCCTCAATGCGCTCGTTTGACTCTAGATTGACGCGAGACGAGCCGTATAGAGACCCCGACGACCGCGATTTCTATCTGAAGAAAGATTATGGAGTGGACACAATTGATGGAATCAAACATCTGTGGACAAACCTCTACCTCGAAGACAGATATATCGGCCATTTCTACTGCCGACAAGAGCCACGTCTGTACCCCGATTGCTTCTTTCCGGGTATGATAATCTGGGCGACACACAGTGTGTTCCAGAATAATCACAATGCTATACCTGGAGATCCGCTTATTGGTATAACCAAACAAGCACCTGTGTATGCAAAGATGCGGCCCATGATAGTGCTGTATCCCACAAACACTGGTCTTTGCTGCGCTCCGATGTTCAGCTTGAATAACAGAAAAGACTGGAGCGGTGAAAAGCAATATGAGTACTTCAGTATTACCGAGGAGGGTGATGATTGGGAGGGCGAGACAAAGTACTATGGCGTCCTCACGTTCCGACCTCATGCAGGGCGACGAAGAGAACTGAAATCAAGGACTTTCGTCAGCCTGCACCAAACGATGTATGTCAGTACACGCGAGTACATCGAAACCGATCTGGGATACCTTCCAGGAGACCAATATAACCGATTGATCATCGCTCTTGACTTCTATCAAGAGACGCGCAAGCACATTGCCTACAACTACTTCCAGGAACAATACAAGAATCGAGGCATGAGGTTGCTTGCTGATGGTGATGTAGGTCAGCATGAGAAGCAGGAGGTGGAGACGCAGGATAGCAGAATGCGCGACTTTCAGCCTACAAGAGATGACCGCACAATGGTCTGGTCTCTCCTTGGCAAGAAGAAGGAGCTGATGGGCTCCAAGTCAAAGAGTGCAGACTGGGGACGACTGGAGCTAGAAGAGGGGGAGATATTAGAGTAACGGTAGTCAACGAATAGACTCTGTATGGTTCTTTTGAGCTTCTCCTTCTGGTGGCGATGTATCAAACTCCTATCGCAAAGTATTGCGATGCAAATTTACTGAATCAACTACACGTGGCATTACACACACTAGACCATGGTACAGTAAGCAGTCGTTTTGTGCAGCAATCATACCAATCTACACTCGATATCAAGAATCACAGATTGAAGACATGATCGCATGGACTATAGTAGGAGGGAAGGAGGTGTCGTCAGGAAAGCTCCACTGAAAATGCCGAGTTTCTGCCATGGATGGATTGTGCACGAGGACAAGTCAATCTCGCGACCATCTTCATTGAATAATAGACATGGGTTGTCTTCTCAAGCTATCCAATGATCGCAAGTCAACTCTGCAATGGACAGGTAGCATATCGCATGAGTCTGATATCCAACCTGCACGCCATGCTTGACTGACCAATCACGTCTTGAGCTGTCGTTTCGATAAACGCCTGCCAAATATACCATCACCTGTTTGGAGACCGTCCCCGGCTTCAAGCCAATCGACAATTGAATGGGCGGCTACGATATAAGGCGTCTCCTTTCTTTATCAGACTAAGTACCAAGACAAGTGATTGGCACACATGCAAGAGGTGCACAGCATGTGGTACGGACTTCTAACAAGGACTTCGGCGCGTAACGACCAGAAATTCGAAGAGTATGAATGGTAGGTCGAGACGTGACTTCCTGCTTCGTATCCTTCAACCTGTTCCTGAATTTTGTGTTGTTCGTTCCTTCTGTTCCTTCTTGCTCTGTGTATTGCGATTGGATTTATTGTTTTACGCGAGCTGGTTCTCTCGTCTTCAGTGTCTTGCAATTGTCTTATTTTGACAATTGTCTCTCGCAACCTCCTTCCACATACCCAGACGGAGAGGTCATCGAGTTTTCTTCAAAAGTCAATCCAACAACAAAACCACAATGCGATTCCCTTCTTTTGCTTTTGCTGCCGTGGCTGGTCTGTGGCAGCAGCCACTCGCTCCCGAGGAAGAAACAGTTACAAGCACTCGCCATATACACATTACTAGAACCGTCACCAACTCAGCCAGCACAACATATGCTGTACGTATGGGCACATCTACCGTATACATGAAATACCTTCCTGCTACCATGATGGCCAAGCCAATTCCCTGGCAAGAGCTACCCACAACACATCTCGAGCTGCGGTCTGAAGCAACCAGTACGATGCATATCAAAGTCACACAGACCGTAGCTCAAGTCCAGACTACAGTGTTTGCAAGCAAAGTTGGGACCTCGATCTCGACCATCACGGATGCTCCTCAATCTCTGATTGATGAGGCTGCAAAGGATGCAGCAGAACTGTCGTCCTCGCAATTGGCAGCGGCGGTCTCATCTGCTGAAGCTGATGCACTGGCACACTCCACTGTTGCATTTCTGGCAAGCACCGATGCATCTGTTGTCTCAGCATCCGCTTCTTCTTCACCAACTCAGCCAGAGCCCGCACAGTACACCAACTCGAGCTCTGCATTGACTTTAACCCAGCCTTCAACTGCCAGTCCAATCGTTAGCAGTGGTAGCACTGACACGTTGCCACCGATCGGTCTTGAGCTTCGATCTAATGCAGAAACGACAACAACTGGTCAGCAACAAGCAACAAACACAGAAGCGCCAGCTACTGTGGTTGCTGTGACCCATGGCTCTTCGACATCAATCATGACATCGGTCCCTCCGACTTTGCTGGCTGGCATTGGGTCCTCGCAAGCTTCACCCACATCAGTATCAAGCTTGTCTCAGCAGACTGCAAGCTCCGAAAATCCCACAAAGACCACGCAGACTAGCGATGCATTCGTAGCCGTTGACACCAATGCTGCCCAAGTCAAGAGTACACAGACGGCTTTGATTCAGCCCTCTTCCGACAGCGATGAAGCTGCTGCTACCGGCTCAGCTGTGTCATCTTCGACGGCAACGAATGGCTTCAGCACGTCGAGCTCACAAGTAGCGTCTTTGAGTTCTGCGTCCGCTACCAGTAACAAAGTTTACACCATTCCTGTCACTATGACCAGTGCAAGTTCGACTTCTTCCGTTGATAGCACTCTGGTACCATCAGCCGCAGGGACTTCTGATTCAGCTCCTTCTCTCACGGTATACGGGTCGCAAAGCACTTCGTCCACAGCAGCAGACATTGCCGCCGATAATGCAGCCGGAGCCTCAGGCGGCGACTCAGGGAGTTTTCAACTTAGTAAAGGAGCATTTGCAGCAATCATCAGTGTCGTCTCTATTGGTGTTGGTCTGGGCAGTGAGTCACCCATACCTCTTCTATTAAACAAAATGCTAAACAAAACGCTGACAATATTTTAGTAATCTTTCTAGTCCTCTTCGTCATTGCCAGACGCCGTCAATGGAAAGTGCGTCAATCCATCGTCCGCGCCTCGCGTCGCATCACCGGCCGCTACTCCTCTCATCCAAACAAAACAGCATTGCGTTCTGAGAAGGAACCAACCTTGCCCATCATCGAACCACGTCACCCCATGGGTCCTCGTCCTGCACCGTCTAGCAGACGTCAACAAGGCTTTGCCAACATTGATGCTACACTGCACACCAATTACCGAGGTGTGGAGACGGTAGGAAGAAGTGCATCTAGAGGGCCAGAGGCATGGAGAAAGGCGATGGCCAAGGAGAGGCTACAGCAGAGTCAGAGTCAGAGGAAGAAGCCTGAGTTGAGGGTTGACACTGGCGTGGCATCCAGGATGGAGGAGGGGAGAAACGGTCAAGGAGGACAGAAGAAAAGAGGTGATTGGAAGGATTTGTTCAGGGCTTTGTGAGTGAGGAAGCAGGATAGTGCCTGTTGGGGCCAGAGACACAATGTGGTGATAGAATGTTTATATGTGCAGCCTTGCAAGAGCTTAATGGTATCTCGGTATTTTTTGCTGCTTGCGAGCTTTTCAAAGAACATGCCTGCCTTGATAGTCATCTCATTCGTCATCCTCATCATCATCGTCTATACTCAACACAGCAGCTCTACCTCTGCGTTGACTCGAAGCGGGCACAGCAGACGGGCCAGGCGTCCTGCCACTCAACCTCTCCTTCTTCAACCTCTGCACAGGAGTATGGTCGACATCCATAGCATCGTCATCGTCATCACTGGCAATACTATGTGGTCTGTTGCCTCCTTCCTCATCACTCTCTTCCTCAGCATCCCTCGCAGCCTTCTGTAACCTAGCAATCTTGCGTTTGATCACAGGATCGCTGTGTATATCAGCCAGAGTCAGCAGTTTCTGACATCCGCCAACTGGACACTGAACAGCGGCAGCACCCTCGGAGCGCACATGATTGTTAGGCATCTGGATCATCGAGGTGATGGCTTCCCGCTCAAACGAGTGGGGACATTTGAGGCTGGTAACAGGATCTACGAATTCTCGCAGTGTCAATGGACACCTTGTGCTGACTGTCTCTTTTGCAATTTGAAGATCGTCGTCGCTGTCTTCGGCACCTAGGGCGGTCTGTCCGGCACCAGGGCGGTCTTCCTTGAACCAGAGGTGGGCGGGCGGAAGTGGGTCTTCGTTGTTACGAGCATCATGGGTGATTTGCTTGAAGCCCTTGTAGTGATTGTTTCTGCTGTAGCGATCGGTCAAGCTCTGTGCCCCGTAGCGCTCTTTGGCACGAGTGACGCGGTCATTGAAGAGTTCGGCGACGGCGAGTGGGCGTTGTGTGGCGTTTGTGGGATCGGTAGGGTCAAAGTCTGGGTATTCTTCTTCGTCGTCGCCTCGTTGAGTGCGTTGTGTAGGTTGTGTGGAAGCATTCGAGACGTCTTTGATCAGGTCGGAAAGGGTGTGTTGCATGTCTTCGATGTTGTTGTCGACATCAATCATCTTGCGGACGTCCTTGTCCATCTGAGCAGTTATACTGTCCACCTTTGCCTGCAGCTCCTCAAATTGAGCCTCCATCTCTTGTACGCGCTGCTGGCTTGCGGCCGGGTCGTCATTGTTCCTAGCCTTGTTACGAGCACTTGCCAGAGCCTTTTCTTTGCTGGTTAAAGCTTCATTTGTCTCAGCAGCAGCCTCACCCAGACATGCGATGACTTCGGCAAGCAGTTGGTGGTTTTGTTGGAATTTGAGAGGCTGTGCTAGCTGGCGCAATTTGTCACGGCCGGCAGCGCTGAGTGGATGTTGTAAGGGTTGATAGGGCGGAAGTTCATTCGTGGGCGCTCGTTGGGTCGAGGCAACGGTGCCAGCTCGACTCGGCGTACCTCGTGCTGGAGTTGATGCGACTGTGGAATGTCTCGTCCTGAGCGACATTGTGTCTGTGTCCTTGGACAGGCAGATGCTCGAGGCTCTCCAGAAATCGTTTTGGGGAAGACGCGTTGTGAGGCGCGTCGCTCGCGCCAAGCCCAATGCGCTCCTTCCGTCTCTCCACTCACAGTCGCTCCTACCTTCCTTCACACTTGAATCTCACGTTCGGAAATATCACAACCTTTCGGTTTTGATCAATGCTGTTTGGGATACTGAGTTTACTATCTGCTTACGTCCATCTCTAGGCAACCAGGCCTTGGTTCTTAATCACATCAAAAGCTCTTGCGGGTATTACTGTCTCTTAGGTCTCCTCTTCGTCCTTAATCGTTCTTTCCTCATTCCTCTTTCTTCATCGACCCTGCTTACTTGGTAATGAAGCCAAGGTAGTCGGCAACGATCAGTGTCACCATTCTGTTCTACATGTCAGCCGTTGTCATGGTATATCGTCGGGTCAAACTTACGCGTGAGGCGCGATGCGCACGTAGTAGGTCGAGAATCCTCTGTAGAATCTCAACGGGCCTTCCTCGGCTGCCACCTTCTTGAAGCAGTCAAACATGCCCTTGTACTGCACTTCGCCGTTGGGCCCCTTGGTCTGCTTCTGCAGTCTGGTCTTGACAAAGTCGAATGGCAGACTGAAGAAGGATGCGAAGAATCCTGCGGCTGCTGATGCTGCCAAGGTCTGGGTGCGAGGCGACAGTGAAGTATCCTTGAGTTGGTTCTTGGCTTCTGAGAAGAAGGCAAGTTGTCCAAAGTTGAGAGCCATGGCTCGCACTACGGTTGGTCCAGCACCCGACCAGAGAGCAGCAACGCCTTCCTTTTGAGAGATACGACCAAGGGCGTCAAAGACTGATTTGTAATTCGCACGCTGAGCGGCAGGCTTCAAACCATCACTTTGCATGCGGATGAGTGCGAGATCCGCAGGATTTCCGACCATGGCTGCCAGTCCACCTGCCGAAAGACCGGCTACTGCACGCTCGGCAAAGCCAATCTGTTTGCCCTGGTCCTTTGCTCTCTTGGTCAAGGTACCCATGAATGTGTCGAAGAAGCCGAGACGAGCTGTCGTGTAGACGGCCTGTCTGAGGAGGCCTGCGCTGAGTCCGGTGTATAAATCGAGAGCCTTGCCACTAGCGATGATATCGCGAGTCACTGAGAGAGGTGTGGGCTTGGGTCCACTCTTGACACCTTCGCCAGCGAGCTGAAGGCGCACCTTGATCATGTCAATCGGTTGAATGACGGTGGTAGCAACCATACCAGCAACACCGCCATTGACGAAAGGTAAGGCAGCGCGCACGAATGGTGTGTGCAGGAAGTCCTGAGTAGCTTTCCTAGGGTTCTCGGCTGCTGCCTTCATTGCTTGAGGTGCTTCTTTCGCCGCGTTGCGGGCAGCAGCCGCTGCTTCAGAAATGCTCGACGTGGTGCTCATATTAGGCAGACAAAAGTGTTCGATGAAAGATCCTATCTTGCTTGATCGAAGTTATACACTGACAAAGGATGCTTTGACCTCGGCTATGCGATGATCGAGGCCTGACTCAGAGAGGGTGAGCCGTCTTCGTTCTGTGTTGAGTAGCACAAAAGATGTCAGCAAATAACCCTAATCAAGGTACGCGCAACAGCATGCGCATGGAGTGCATCAATGTGGTTGCTCGAAACGACTTCATATCGGGACGTGTGGAGAGGGCTTGCAAGCCAGCCGGAACCCATCGCCGCGAGATGTTCCGTCCACACAATCGTCGCTCTAGACTCCGTGAACTCGAAGCCGCGATAGATGGTGTTGCTAGCCGTGATGGTCATGGCTCATCCCGGCAACCTCTTGAGGACATGACGGGACTTTGTGGTGGAGACGAAGTCAACTGCTTACCTTGATGTCCAGATACCCGTCTGCTATTGCTCGTTGAGCTGGCGTATTCTGTGGCTGGGGATGGCCTGTACGACCGACAACGTCTAAACTATCTTTTTCGCAAGGAAAGTGACAATATAAAACAACAGCGGACGTGGTTGTTGTTGTCGCGGAAGACGATCGAGGTGGAAGCAGATAGAGCTATATATATCGGAATTGCGGATGTTGCTCAAGTCTTGGAAAGAAGGATCTTGTTCGTCCGGAATTCTACGGTTCGTTCAAGAGATGAACCTTGTGAACAGAAGGGGCAAGACCTGCTTTTGCGCAGGGAAGTCACTCTGTTACTCGCTCCTTCTTACAAGGCTACGAACGAGATGCGGGGTTGATCACAAGTCAATTGTATCAGCGGTTGGCAGCATCTAACCTTTGCCCCGCGACCAATGGCAGAGACCGTTGTCTGTCCTCAAACCAATCAGTCGAACTCTAGGTAAAGCTGGCGCATCGCGATTCGCTCGTTCAAGAGGTACGCAGAGGTAGCTACGTTACGCCTACGAATTGCTGGGCTTGCTTGTTTCTTGAACTGCCATGTCGACAACCTAACCCAATAACCAGGTCGCTCCGGAAAATCAGGCACGCTTCTCATCAAGGGTCTATGGTCCCCTATCCATATACATTGTCGCTTCTGCCAATTCCACGACATCTTCGAATTCTTGCGTGGAGACGCGGAGTTGATGTTCTGTCTGACCATCCAGGTGGGGAAACTGCGATCCCCGCGCTAAGTGTGTGGGGGATCGCTGCCGAAGACAGGCGTGAGGAGACCCGCTTCCCGGTCTGTTCCGATGGAAATGGACGGATGGAACAAGGGAGCTTAGGGGAGATAGCTCGAACTCCTCCAGAAGACAGGTCCCGAGAGCTGCTCTTCTGTCTGCCGCTGCCTTCGAGTCCTAGGGCACGAACTCTCCAATCCTCTACAAACGCCACCAAAACATTGACTCTGATTGCTGCCTCATGTTCCCTGTTCATGATACTGTCTCGCTGTGGTCCGACCCTATAAACTGACTGCTCTGCTACGATCAACAGAACATCTTTCTCAGCTACGCTGTCTGACAACAGAACACTCGACAACAAGGTAGAGTTGGGGTCTTGTCTGATGACAGAAGAGTAAGCCATCTGGACTTCGTCTTAACTGCTTCTTCTCAAAAATAACTTGCAATGTGATGCTGTGGTTGAACGACAAGTACTACATAGACAGACATACATCACCTACCCTGAGACCCTTCTTCTAGTTACTCTTCAATCTGCTGACTACTCATTGGCCGAATGCACTCTGGATCTCGCTTGTCGTCAGTCCTATATCCTTTAACCTCTTCTTCGCCAAGTCAATAGTCGCCTTGTTGTACTCAAAGCCCGGCGTATTGGCTGGCAATGGTGCTCGTGGTGGATGTGCGGTTGGATGTTGCAGACCTAGGTCTCTGAAAGCTTCCTCCTTCCGCTCGTTCTCTCTATGCGTATACACCTCCATCAAGCGCACAAAGCTTTCTCGTGTAAACTTTGCTTGTTGATATTGTACGGCTTCGGACCTGCTGATCGAAACTGGTCGGTCTATGTTCACAAAAGACTCGGCCTTGAGGGGTTGAACATTTGGCGATACAATCATGTTAAGTGGCTTGCCGTTTTCTGGCGTATAGCCCTCCCAATCTTGTGGTTTATCGCACGATTGAGTGACTATTGTCATGAAGCCTGCCTTCCAAAAATCCTTCGTTGTTGGCCTCTTTAACCATTCAGCTGAGTAAAGTGGCAAACACAACATGCCTTCATCGGTGTTCCAGAGTACCACCAAGGGTCTTACTTTCGAATACACAGGCCCATGGCGGAATACTCGAATGTAAGGACTAGGATAGACTTGATCGGTGTTGTTCTGAGCCACACTGTAGGTTGCTCTTATAACATCGCCAGGTCTGACGACGTTCGGACCAACTTTGCGTTTGTCGGTCCAAAGGCCGATATTGACTGTTTGCTCATTGTCGAAGGGATCGGGAATATCTTGTAACATCTGCTGCCAGTACTCTACATGACCGTAGGGAGTTTTGAAGTGACCATGGGTGGGTACGAGCTGAGTTGACATCCCTTTAAAGAGTTGAATATCGGTGCTGGGGTTGTTACGATGTGCCTTGTCTTGCTCGAATTCGAAGGGTTCTGGAAACCAAGTATCGTCCTCTTCTTCGTCATCGTCAGTTTCGTGCATGTTGTTGGGTAATCCAGATCCGCGCCTGTTGATGCGTTTTGACTTTCTAGGCGCTTCCGAGCTGGACGACTTCAAGCCTCCAAGGGCCTTGACTAACGCGGAATCATCGACCTCCTCAGCAATTGAAGGGCTGGCTTCTGGTCCCACGACTTGTTTCCCCTTTTTCTTTCTCGGACTCGTCCGCTTGACTACTTTTCCATCTTTGCCAGACTTCTTCGTGGGCGACCATTCCATTCTCTGGGACAAGAGTTTTCTCATTCTCCTGGCCGATTCTGGAGTAGCGGCTGCTGTCCTAAGCATCATTCTGGCAGCAGTAACGTCCGCGTCCCATTGTTCGATTTTATCGCCTCCAATCTCTCCGTCCTCAGTCTCTTCATCAATCATTTCCTCGTCTGTTGAGCTGTCA
>Ga0181466_1000497_pt1 | contig 14580 bp, 1 predicted proteins | sample InSIn4gowninarea_FD_119078 | JGI IMG/M metagenome (GOLD analysis project Ga0181466, IMG submission 119078) | Clean room microbial communities from NASA Spacecraft Assembly Facility at Jet Propulsion Laboratory, Pasadena, California, USA -... ... | reverse complement strand
GTATATTTACACCATTTTTCAAATTAAATGCAAAGTTATGTCTACACATCTTTTTTTTCCGTATACTCAACAGAATAATCCACATTAGTATTTTGAATACAATGAACTTAAAATTATAATTTTAAAAAAGGCATTTAAAATTATAAGAAAGAAAAACTTCAAAAGAAAAAGAAAACTAACTTAATAAACGAAAGTTCCTGAACTATAAAGATTTAATTTGTAAATCAATAGATAAAGAAAACTATTTTTAATTCTTTTAAAGTGGAAAACAAAAATTTAATCGAAAAACTTAAAAAAGAAACCATTCATTTCCTTTTGCTAGGTTATGGGAATAATAACTCAATATATTTAATTGCGCTAAATGTTTTTCTCTCTAGACTTGCATTCCACTGAGATTTTTAGCTTTGTTAAAATTTTTATCATAAGACTATTTTTCTATGAGAAATCTTAACTAACTATTTTAAGAATTTTTGTTGGAAAAAAGTTTAGAATTTATAAGGGACTAAGCCTTTACTTAATACTAAAACATATTTAGTAAGCTGTAATATAACAGTTAATTATGAATTTGATAATTTGAAATGCAACTAACTTAAGTAGATATAGGACATTCGATAAAAGTATGAATCACATGGTACAAAAAATTAAACTACGTTATTAAATAGCTCTGTGAAACTTTGTTTAATAAATCATCTGTTTCTCTTTCATTGATTTTGAAAACGTTTTAATTGATCACAGTTATTTTTAAAAGAGTTTAAATTTTACTTTTTAATGATGAATTTTTGTTGAGAGCTTTTACAGTGAATTTTCATGTGTCCAACAAAATTTATATTTATAAATAAACGTTTAGTTTTTTTATTTTCAATGAAAATGACTTTTGAAGTGACACAAAATTAACTGTCTTAAAATAGAAATGTATAGGCAAAAGAAATGTATGGTTTATTATATATTACATTTCATCACAAATAAAAAGAAATAAAAACAAAACTTTATAATTATTTCAGATAGTGTTTTGAGGATTTCGCAAATCTAGTTGTCGAAGACAACAATATGTTTAACGCAATTTTGTAGCTCGGAAATTTACTCTTCAAAATAAATTATTTTAACGTGAAATAAAATTTAACCAAAAAGACTGATTAAGATTTTCTTGAAATATGAAATAAAATGTAAAGGTTTCCTTCTGAAGTTTAGAGTTTTTTTGTTAAATTCAGATGTATGACCAAACTTGTTAACAAAAGTTAATACACATGTAAAATTTTTGTTTTATAAATTATTAATTTGTTTCAAACCAATGAAATATAGTGAAGTATTTAGATTACACTTTGTAACAAAATGACATAATTAATGTTAATTTTCGTTTTGAATAAAATATAATGAATATTTACCTTGCAAAAAGTTTTCAATATGGAAGCAGGATGATAAAACAATAAATGTATATGATATTTTATAAAGAGAGAGAGAGAGAGAATGTTTTTCATTTATACAGCATATAGTATGAGGGATTGGTTCTGGATCATGAGGTTCACATAGTGGAGGAGTTGGTGTCTCTTGTTTCATTGATTGAATCTTTTAGAAAGTGTTTTGAAGCAAAGCAGGTACGTATCGTCAGCTTTATAACTCTGCAGGTAAAATTTTATAATGCAGGCTTTACGGCTTTATAACGCAGGTAAAATTCTCTGTTTGAACCTCTTGTGGTAAACTATTTAATTTTAGCTGCTATTTGAACATCTTAATAAATGTATTAGCTTTTCCTGACTCATATTTCATTTGTTTTCGAGATGTAATAGCAACATCTGCATAACATTTTTGTAAGACGTCTTTGGTTTGAGCATACAATAAGAGTTTTGGGGTTTCTAGAGAGACCTGTTTAGCAATGGCATTGCAAAATTGCAACTAGAATATCCTGAAAAAGTTTATTGGACTTCTTTTGTTGACAATAAACAATGATTTCAAAATTATTTTCGCATCCTACACCTGTTTGGTGTATGCCAATATACATCTTTAGAAAGATTTAGCATTTCTTATATTTTTATTGTTATCAAAACTGCCTTTATATAACATCCTTTGAATTAAAATCTTATCATAAAATGAAATTTATTTATCTTTCAAACTTTGTTACCTTTTGCTTATTAAAAACAATTCAGTTAAATTTGTTAGTATGGAAAATGCAAAAATTAATACTGGAATTTCTTAGCACTTTAATTTGAAAAATGGTGTAAATATACCGTTATGTGTATGTATGAACATTATGAATAGAAAATGAGAATGAGAGAAAGCCTAGTACACATATACTTGCATGCGCGATGTAGATCAGAAAGCATGTCATTATACATCAGTAAATTTTATCTGTATAGCATGTACAAAACACTATCATTTATACTTATATATTTCGTTTTGTCTCAAATAATATGTAAACAGTTATTTAAAATAAAACATTTGACTTTGAAAAAAAGGCTTTTGTGTGTTTTTATCCTAAAAAGATCAGGGTGGTCATGACATTATGTAACGTAGTAGTATTTTGAATATCATCAAGTAAATAATTTTTAAAGTAAAACTTTTTATCTACATTACATGGAACACAAAGACAAAGTATATTAAACTACAATTAGATTAATTTATTGTATTAGTTAAAAATAAATGCATTGGATTTGCGAAATCCTCATGATAAGTCTCTTCATTACAGATTAGTTAAAAACAATAATTTGAAATCAAGTCCAAGATGCTTTCTTGTTATGTTTTGCATGCAATTACGAATTTGATTAGATTTCGAAAACGTATTCTTGTCCATCATGTTTTCATGCAAACATGCAGCATTTCTGTTTGGCTTTGTTTAGTTAGGAATACTGTCAAGTTATGGCAGGCAACGTTTGTCGAAATGTCAAGATGCACGACATACAACACATTTCTCAAGGACGATTTATTTCAACACAGTTTCCCATTAACTGGACAAAAACATCTTTCTCGCTTATTAGACATTTATCTTTTTGTAAAATACTTCTGTATAATTACTTATTCAGTATTAACATTCATACATTCATGAGTAATTCTCAGGCACAACCATCTCATGCACATTCATCGTAACGTTAAACGTTGATCAAGCTTTGTTAAAAAATATTTGAGATTTGGATACGCAGCAAAATATTCATTGAAAGTTTTAAAAGCTTAATATCCAAACTATAAAACTTACAAAAATTAGTATATTTTTACATTTGTATCTAGTGTTTTAAATCTGATAATAAAAAATGAAATTAATGGTTACAAATGATACTACATAATTTAATATTTTGATTTAGTGAGAAGTATGGTCTCCATACATTAGAAGTTAGCATTTTTGAAATTTAGTTTGGATATAAAAGCTTTTAAGACATTATGCACAAGATGCAAACATCAGAACATGCAGCGTGGTTAAAATAAATTAGCATGCTTAAAAATCTCCTTATAATAGTATCCTTCAAAATAATTTTGAGATTAAAAATATTTACATTAAGCTATGTTAAAATTTCACAACGAAACTGATTTCGTACTGATGAAAATCATTGTTTCTGATATTTCATACCTACATTGCTTTACCATAAAATAATATGGCGTTAAAGCTTTTAAAACATACTGTAAAAGGTTTTACAAAAATAAAAATGTATTGCACTTGCCTTAACTAATTAAAGCATTAAAATATTCAGAAAAAACGTTTTGAGCATTAAAATAACCAAAACGAATTGCAGATATTGTAGATTGTATTTTGCAGATATAGTATAATTGCAGATATTGTATTTTCTTTTCAACTGAACTGAAAAGCAGAATTAAAACATTTTTGCTTAAAAACTGCTTAGAATACACTCGATAATATTGTAAACATTATTCCAAGCATGCAAAAATCGCACTAAATGTGTGCAAATTGAAGTAATTTTCTTCATGTCATATCATAGTAAAATATTCGATAATAATCCATTTAAAATATTAAGAAATTATGATTCCTTTAAATGCTAATGCATTAAGAGTGCTTTTACAATATGCAAACTTATACAGATTTGCATGCATTCCATAAAACATCAGATAAACCTTAAACAAAAACATAAACGTGAACTCTTAACATACCATAGCCGTCACTTCTTGTAATATTAGTCGAATACTATTTTATTTGTGTTTCTGGTTTGCTCCAGTTTCTTCATGATTGTTTTTAAAGAGCTTGGAGTTTTTTCAAATTGTTTTTTAGGAGTGATATACTAACTGGAAATTACGTATAGAGGACAGATGCAAAGTATTTAAAAGAAAAAAAGGTTTTGATTGCAAAACATTTGGAATGACTTTTAATGTTTAACTTGTTAACATTTATTTGTTGCATTTTTATATTTTTAATTTTACGTAATGAATACAAACATTTAGAAATTCTAAACAATTCTTGGAAAACATTTTCATTTTTCTATAAACTTAACATACATGCCTAAAAATGTAAACATATTAAAATATTCTACAAAAAAATTATTGCAAATCGAAGAAATTTTACTTTGTGGTCAATATTCAATGGAGAATGTACTACACTAATTAAATAAAGAAGAAAAAGCTATGGCTTACACTAGTTAAGAGTTCTTTCATGCAAAAAACCTGCGTATCCAAATAATCTGGCGAACCATTTTTTGTACCATATAAGTCTGGAATGAAACATGTATGTGAACTAAATTATCTACTTATTATTTAAATTTAATTATTTTTTAGTAATTTTGTGTACCTTATTCTGCATTTAGTATCTGTTTAATTTTGCATTTGCCATTTCTCAAAAATATATTATTAATTATTCAGAATATTTTTCGTGTTTATATATACTAATTTATTATATTAAAGAATTCAATCTCGTATGAATGTAAATTTTTGTGAAATGATTTTAAATGAATTAATTCCAAGTGCAACGTTGAAATTCTGTAAAATGTTTCTACCACTGAACCTTAAATATTTGTAAATAAGATTAAAAAATCGAAACGCGTATTTTAATCTTTTAATTTTTGTAAACTATTATCTCGCCCAGACTTATATAGTTCGATTCGGTGTTCTTCATAACAAGCAAGGCATATTCTCTTTTGCAATCCAACATTCCAACGAACATTTCTGACAACACATACATTCCGACACATCGAACATACTTCAAACTCGCATTGCCCTCTCACCCTACTCTCTGTCCGTCCATCTGTTCGACGACTTGACATCTCTCCTTTTCCTGCCGAGAAACTCGGACCCCATTCTTTTGTCCTCAATGACCAATGGCCGGCTGTCCTGATTTTTATCCGGAGTGTCCATCGCTATCCTGCTGAGTTCGTCTTCGCTCAATCTTTTACCCAGGAACTCAGACCCCATTCTCTTGTCGGATGGGTAGCCCGAGCTCTCATCATCATCATCATAAGTTCTTTTGCCCAAGAACTCGGAGCCCATCCTTTTGCCCAAAAATTCTGACCCCATTCTTTTGCCTAAGAACTCCGATCCCATCCTCTTACCTAAGAACTCCGAACCCATTCTCTTGCCTAAGAATTCGGAGCCCATTCTTTTGCCCAGGAACTCCGACCCCATTCTTTTGCCCAGGAACTCTGACCCCATTCTTTTATCTTCTGGCTTAGGCGTTCTTTTGCCCAGGAATTCCGAACCAATTACAAATTCTGTCTGCCGCGGATGGGGAGCACTAAGTCTAGCTCTTTTTAGGGACTTTTCCCTGTATCTGAGACTTAAGGGTGGTGGTACGCTTAAGCCTGTACCTAACGAGACTAGTTGCATGATGTGACGTAAGGTGTTCTCTGAAAGTGTATTTGGATTGGCTCTGGCGATGTCCAAAAGGAAATCTGAAAGGAAAAAACAAGTAAAGAGATACATAGATTCAATCATTGGCACACTCAGACTATCATAAAACAGTGTATTTAAAAAACTCAGCCAAACTTAGTTTATATGACCTGAAAAAGACTTCTGATTAAAGAATACGAACACTTCAACATTGCAACCACACTGGAAAAAATCCAGGTACTTTAGTGGAAAAATTGGGCTGCTGAATTGCCCATTTTCCCCAAGGCTGTATTTTCCTTAAAGTTCCTGATGCTTACATGAAATGTCCCTAAAAAATTTGAGAGACTCAGCTGCCCACGTTTTCCTAGGAAAGTACCTGCATTTTTTAAAGTGCAATTGCTTGATATCAGCATAAAGTAATAGAGTTGTATGGTAATGTATAATATTCATACATAAAGGTACTTAACAATTTTAACCATGGTGAGCAAGTTTTACAATTGTCAAAATTGTAAAACTTGCTCATAGCTGCTCTAAAAATGTATGCATAAGGTACAAAATCAGTTTAAAGTAGAAAAGATATGTCGGAGTTGTTTATGAAGAATATTATGCTGTGAATAACATAAATATAATTTTAAAATTTTTTGAGCACTGGTATACAAAAGAATTTTTAAAATCTATTATAGATACTGTAGTGGTGCGGTATTGAAATCAATTGTCACTGAAACTATTAAAATGTTTCAAAATATTCATGAAAAGGATATGTATGACATTTCCATTGAAAACTGATGAAATCAGTACATACGCATCAATATCACAAGTAGTTTTTTCACGTTGCGATAAAAAGATATTTAACAATAATCTAAAATGATTAGAAGCTGATTCAAGTGTATACGTATTAAAGGCATGAGTAGTCTTTATGTCATTGACTTCCCAATAATGTTTAACAGTAATCTGAAGTTATTGAAAGTTGAATCAAGGAGTGTGTCATATAGACATCATGGCTAGCTTTTGTGTTATTGATCTAAGGAATAAACATGCATCGACGTAACGCGTAGCTATGTCATTGGCCTAACAATGATCTTTAATAGCTGTTGGAAGCTGAATCAAGGTTTTTACATTCAGTTACGTCATAACTAGTCTTCGTGTGTCACGGGCTTACATTGATCTTTAACAATATTTGAGATTTTTGTACAATATTCGATTTCAGGAATTATTCCAAAGCTCTTTAATAGCATTTTATTTGTTGGAGTCTTGACGTCATGGCAAACTTTACATCACTAATCTATCCATAATCTTTAACAATATTATATTTCTTAAATACATTATAGGACTTTTTGAAGTATTTTGCAATTATTCGAAGCTGAAACAAGGAGTGACTTTGCGCCTAGTCTTTTTGTCATGGTCTTCAAAACTAATCGACAATTATTAAAAGAATCTGCTAGGAAAGTATATGCAACGACGGCTCAAAAATGTCGCACGGTGAAAGAAAGCAATATGGTTTTCACTGATTGAAAACTTAAGGCCAGCATTTGTAATTTCTGAATATTCGGTAAAACAATCTATTATTGAATAAATGCTTGTTGTCTAGCGTCATGACATTCGTCCGATAAATTAAAAACTATTTTTAGTGTCTTTTTTAGACACTTCTTTCTTAAGTCGCATAAACGAGTCATCAAGATACACAAGCTCATATGTCAGAACTACTTGATCAAATTGTGAAAAGATTTGAACGATAAATCTCGATCTAGCGGATCATTGAAAATTGGTTACGACATGCAAGAGCAGTTGATTACAGCAATCTCCCTAGAGAATTACAACGGACAATTAAGACTTGATTACACTTCTGTTATAAATCATTTTCGCCGACGAAATATGGCTTAGGAAGAGGATGCTTGGATGCTTCGTTAACAAAACGAGAGTTATTTTATAGATTGAATTTTGATACTGCTTTCTTTAAACAATCGACGAGCCAAATATATATTTAAAATGTATACATATACTTTATTATAACATAGTATAATAAAGTTATAGTATAATAGTTATAGTAAACAACTCATAAGTGCACGAAAGAAGTTAATGCAGTCACTTAAGTGTTGAAACCATTATGTTAGTTTTTATGTTTTAATTGCGTTCCAGGTATTTATTATCCTAATCAGAGGTATCTCGATTGTAAGGTAATAAATACTTAGATTAGGAAAATAAATGTCTTCCGAGGCTTAATCCAAAAGACGAAACAAATCATCATAAATATTTCAATCTTGAAACCTAAACTGTAATACAATACGTTGATTTTCAATGTTATTTCAGACATTTTCCAACGGCAAGTACGGTTTATTGTAATAGCTCACTAATTAAGACAAAGGAAAAGGACGGGCAAAAACCTTGATGCTATAACTGACATCAGAGGCTGGCAGAGAATGGACATGGCAAAAGAATTCTCTAATTCTCAGGTGTTGGTTCGTCCATGATGGTTTGACGTAAAGTTGCGCGGCCTGTTCGTTCCGTTTTATTATTTACTTTTATCTCATCAATTACACATACCTGTGAAGGGAAAGGGTTTGACGACTAAAACATATTCAGGCGTTTTGTTTTGCCCTTTTTAAATCGATATGAATTTCTTTTACTAGTGATTTTAACAGGATTTACAGCTTTAATACGCTACTGACTCTGGTGTATTCGTTCAGCTGTAATACGCATAGATCGAGAAATTGATATTTTATAATAAAACAAGAAAAGGATTATGTTATCAGATTTCTGATTACTTCAATTCTGCTAATTCTGTGGATTTATTGAGACGGGTCAGTGCGAGTTTTCATAGTTCCAACAAGAAAAAAAATTACATCTAACCAATTGAGAAAGTTTTGAGCGGCCTAGATGTCATTGTAATTTTGTGTTTTAGGCATTTTATTTTAAGTATGACTTACGTATTTTCACGACCTATTGACGTATTTGAGATGCTCTTTTGATGGTTATTTAGATAGATATGATACGAGATAATGACAAATTATTTCGATTTAAAATTATTTGGGAAATTTTAAAGTAACTCTAATAATAAATTACTTTTTCTTACTGGTAACTGGAATACGAAAATCTAAAATTCACTTATAGTGTTCATTTCGTAGTTGGCAATCTCTACGAAAGTATTTTGACTTATGAAATAGTCCATAGGCGAATTTTAACATAACGTCTTCTAAGTTTCATATTCTATCGCCAGAACCTAATTTGCCTATGTCTAACCTGATAGTAAAATATTTATCGGTGGTGTCGAATTGACATTTCATGCTTAGGATCTGTTCGATGCTTAATAGAAACAGAAATAACTTAACGATCTTAAAAAACAGGTTGCAGTTAGGTTCTCCAAACTTAGGTGGTATTAATTTGTTTGTCGCTCTGCGGTCATTTTTCGCTACTGTTTAAAGTGTACTCCGAACCATTACAAACTCCAAACCCCGAGGCGGTAATCGAACCCGCAAACTGCTGAACTGAAGACCAAAGCACTAGCCAACTCAGCCAGCAGTCGGCCAAATATATGTGGAATTATATAAAAAAAGTTCAAATTTTATTTTAAAAGTTTAGAAACAAAATATTTTTATTATAGAATAAAAATTTCAAAAAGGAATTATAATTTTTGAACAAAACATTTGAATCCATTAAGCAAAATATATATGCTACAAGACATGCAGTACAAATGATATCGACTTGCTAAGAAGTGAGCTTGTAGCGAAGGACAATATTCGGAATCAAACGCATGGAACTGCAGCGTGATTGGCTGATATCCAAATCTCTCATCCAAAACAATTGCTAAGAAATGTGGGGTGCACCACCCTTAGGTATAACCTTAGAATATTAGTAAACGAATCCTATAGGTAAGTAGAGAGCAATCATCAATCCATATGTGAATACTTCGCCAAAATATTGCGAAGTACGTTCGATAGGTTATACCGCAAGCGCGCACACACACGCACACGTTCCGATTTTAAAATCAGCATCTCTTTTTAATGAAATTCTGGCTAAATGTTTAGCACTCTTGTCTTAACTTCAAGCTTTACCGGTTTCGATTCCCGTCTCTAGCACAGATAAGTTAAATCGGTCCCCTGGGGAAAAAAAGGGAAAGTAGATCTGTACATGCAAACCACGCCAAATCAAAGGTGTCGTGGCGTTAGCGGACGTGGCTTTAGCGGACGTGGCTTTAGCGGACAGTGGCTCTAGCGGACAAGCAGGAGGGAAAGTGTGGCTTTAGCGGACAAGCAGGAGGGAAAGCGTGGCTTTAGCGGACATATTTAGGTTGAAAGGGGATCCATCGACCCCCCATCGTATACCTCAAATGCAGTCTTCTTTCTAGGTGACCATGAAAAAATTTTAGCACTTCTGTTTGGCGTTAAATTCTTAACATTTTTTAAATGCATTATGATAGTTCATCTATGTAAGGAGATTGGGTTTTCTTATGGCATTAGTTTTTCAAATTCTAATGGCATAATGCATAATTTGCAGTACATAATTTGCAAAAAATCATTGCAAATTAAAATTACTTAATTTTTAAAGTTTCCGTAAACGTTTTATTTTATTTATTTTTAATCTGAAAACAGATTATATAATTTGTGACAAGTTATGTACACGATAATAAAATTTGTCATAAATCTCAGTTAGGTAACAATACTGATGTTCATAATAAAAGAAAACGTTTTACTAAATTAGCGATTTAAAAGACTGGTCACATTATGACTTACAAATTGAGAATGCAGAAAAAGGACTGTATTTGGAACTTACATCTGAATATTTAAAAATTATAGTTCAGTAGTTCTACAGAAGAAATGCGTATAAATAATAACTAAAATCAGAGCCGCATAAATATTTCATACAGGGTTGAGTTTGACTCCTAAACCTAAATTTTGACATGACATTTGGCAGAAACTGGTTTAAACTGTAGAAAACATAATTAATGCCTTTAAATATTTGAGCTTCGATTTATGTATTAAATATTACTTAAACCTATTATTTAAGAATATAAATGATTTTATTATGTTAAGTTTTGCTTCGCAATTTCAATTCCATTATGTAGTTGTTAATTTCATTATTTATTTTCCACTATATTCCTTAGCACGTGTTCATATTTTTCGTATTTATTCTCATCTTAATGACTGAGTTTGTCAACGTCGTTTGTTGCCCATCACTACGCCCCAAGCCACAAGTTTAAATACTGTTGTTCGCCGCTAATGAAATTTCTGATAAAGTATTCGTAGCTGTAGAAATGATATAAAATTGGAAGAAGTTGTGTCAAGGTTAGTTTAGAACAATTAAAAACACAATATTTTCGTGAAAAAATGTTTGAATCGGTTTAAAACTTTTATAGAAAGCGGATATATAAATTTTAAGTAAAGTCTTCCAAATCTCTTTAGTTGCTGACTCCTGCTTTGCCTAATAGATTTCATTAATTTATAAATCTTTGCGAGGGATATTATAATTTCGAAAAGTAAAAGGAAAAATAACACGTATCAGCCTTTAAATTTGACTGCAGGAAATTTTCATCTGGCAAGGTCATTAAATTGTAAAATAACTGTACAATAGTATGAAGATATAATTTGTGTTTTTGTAAACATACATTAATATTTAAGCAAATTGCTACGTTTCCCATTTTCAAAACTATGATGCGCAGTATTACATTTGAAATCAAGACACATGAGCCTTTACAAGTATTTTCCAAAAATTATGTCTCAAAAAAGTACTTTTTAAACGCGTGTTAAATGGATACATTAATGCTGTCAAATAAAGAAAGCTTCCTGAGACTAGATTTTACAAATGATTATTTGATATATTTTTAAAGAAATGTTGTATATGTTTTATATTTCACATTTTTACTTATTTAACGATTAAATTGAAGCCTGTTTTATGTTAACCATTAAACGTCTGTCTTTTGCACATGATTTTTACACAAAAGGGAAAAACGTTTCAAGCATTTTTTATGTATTTTCGTTAAAACAACCATCCATTTTAGAGGCATTTTTTTTTTTTCTGGAGCATAAGGGGTCGTTATATCGAGCGTCAATTGTAATTTGTGAAAGTTACATATTATTGTCAGCTTTTTAAGTACCAAGTATTTAAAGTTTTTGTTTTCTTATTTAGTTTGCGGTTGATCTTCCGTGAAAAGTGTGAGTTCATGTATATATTCTTTACGTAACCTAAAAGTGCTAGGTTTTATTTGGTTTGGCTGTATAGTGTATGTTGAGCTGATCAAAATTTTTGTGCATTACCCTTAATCTGCTGTTGAAAAGTTGGCAACCTTTCGTGCGAACCGTTCAGTTTCCCCCTCCCCCTCAAAACAGGTGCACTGTCCGCTAACGCCACGCAGTCGAATTACATGTCCGCCAGAGCCACGATATTCTGACTGTCCGCTAAAGCCACGTCCGCTAGAGCCACGTAACCAAATCAAATCCTTCTTTCATCCATTACTCTAGGGGCGGATTTATCGAGGAATATGGGGGCTAAGCCAGCCTCACCTGCTTTGTGGCTGCGATTCAGTATGCAATTTCATATTGTTGCCATTACCATTGGATTGATCCTACACTTTAACTTGTGTAATAGAGGAAAAATGTTTCTTGCTAATTCTTGTTTTATATATGACTACACGAGATTATAAACAAGCATATGGGCCTCGTGTAAACAGTTAGTCAATGAGTCTAGACAGTATATTCAAACTGAAATTTCTTCAGGCCTATTAATTATTCGACGTAAATTCTTGACTTATTTAATATTTGTTGTATTCCGCCTGAAAATTTCTGTCCTGAATCGTAAGTGAGAAAATAGTTTGGAAATCTAATAATTAGTTTTAATTTCTTTATTTGTTGTCTTTAATGCACTTTTAAAAAGAGAGTTGAATACACTGATGGATGTTATTAATGGCAGCAAATTGGAAGAACCTAGACCATAAATTTGCGATAACTTTGTTTATTTTTTTTGCACTTGTTTACGTGAACAAAAACATTTTTTTCGAAAATACCGTAACTTTGAAAAGTATTTCAAAATAATAATCAAAATTATAATAATTAATGAGGAACAGATGCAATGTAATCCGGCAAGCTTACTTGGCGATTTTCTCGGCGTAGTATTGTAATAAACATTGGCGATAGTCTTCTTTTGATCAATTGAATGCCATTGTCAACCGAATAAATCTGCTAAATACTTTTAAAACCGCATAAAATGCTTCTAATCTGTTTTAAAGCGAGCGTTTTTAACAGCTTGTAAGTCGTAACACCTTATGTATACTCAAATGGCTTAGGCTAAACAGAAACATTTCCTTGCATTTCTGGAAACATCGTTCATATTCCATTTACACCATGCTTTTATACATTGTCATTCAAACAGTTATGTAATTCCCTTTAGTTATCGCACGAAAAACAAATATATTAAAAAATATCAACGAATGATAATAACTATCGAAAAACAGACTAAATATATTGATGATAACTTCTATGTATACCATACCTAACAAGAAAAAATAGCCATGGCAGATTTAGAATGCAACAACGACATTAATCAGACGACAATAAATTTTAATCGATGAAATTAACTGTTAATTTAGAAAAAGCCGCTACCTTTGCTTCAATTAACCAATGAAAAATTAGATTACAAAATGACAATAACGCATGCGCAAAAATAAAATATTTTTTTCATATCTCTAATCATGGTTACCTAATTCGGCACGTTTATCATTCACAAGAAAAGAAGTCGCCAAGCCATGCCATAAACTGCATTTAATCTACTCTCTTAACTGTTTTCCCTTGGAAAGGCTTAATGAATTATCTAATACAATTTTGTTATACTTTTTTTCTAAATTGTGAACATAATACAATAAGATGAAACTTGTAATGAGCTTGGTTAATAAATAAATCTTTCATCCTTAACATACTACACTAATTCATCAGAGGTGAAAATTTATGAAAATCACAGTTAGGAGATGACAAGAAGGGGAAAACGAAAAGGCAAGGTAGTTTTGTTAACAAGTTCTTCCTGTTAGTATAATGTTACGAATGAATCATGCTTGACAACCATGCGTCACTCAATGAAGCATTAGGGTGAACGAACTTTAGTAATACGTAAATAGAGTTTTTGATTTACACGTAGAACTTTGCATCAGAGAATAATCTGTAATATATTGTTTGAAAACAAATTTTCATTAAAATGTACAAAAGCAGAAAAAAGGAAAGCAATGATTAAATGTCCTCGTCTATTTATAGTAGTTTTCTTTGAGAAATAAGCTTTAATTAAAACTCACTAAAATTTAATTTGAATACCAATTTAGCAGTCGTAAAATTCCCTGACAAGACTATAAATAAAATCGAGGGGTAGTAAATATTAAAATATATTGTTTAACTAATTATGGACTATGTTCTGCGAATAGTCAACAATGTACTTAGTTCAAATTGACTTTTAAGACTTAACTAAAACATATTTTAGTCATGTTCTGCATATACCCAATTTAATCTAATTTAAATTATGATATAATTCATACTATAAGAAATGCTGCTCGGTGGACATTGTGGATAGGAAGTTTGCTTCCTAAGCCATTTTTTAAAAATAATTATAAACAACCTGATTGAAACGCGATTAAAAGGAAATATGTTATAGGTAGGGGAAACTAGGGAGGTTTAACTCACCCAACCTTTTTCATATTTAAACATGTTATTTGTGTTTGTTAGTCATTTACAAATAGAATCTAGGAGTAATCACAAGTGATAGTGTTTTCAGCCCAAAAGGTTTTTTTTTTTTTGGTGTTGCAAGTTCATCTCTCCTCTGCCATTTGCCAGCACCATATATAGAGTTACGTTTTAT
>Ga0181466_1000494_pt1 | contig 14617 bp, 10 predicted proteins | sample InSIn4gowninarea_FD_119078 | JGI IMG/M metagenome (GOLD analysis project Ga0181466, IMG submission 119078) | Clean room microbial communities from NASA Spacecraft Assembly Facility at Jet Propulsion Laboratory, Pasadena, California, USA -... ... | reverse complement strand
TACCGGTGTTATGGAACTACAGCCCGGCCAGGTAAACTGGGGTAAGTTTAACTCGCAGCCCTTGCCCGGAGCGGTACGTATGTGGATATGGCATGCATTCGCCGGAGGCAATAAGTTTGTATGTAATTACCGATTCAAGCAACCATTAACAGGGGGTGAGCAATACCACTACGGCATCATCAGTACAGACGGTGTTACGCCGAGTACCAGTGGCAAGGAGTACATCAAAGTGATACAGGAAATTAAAGAGCTGAAGAAGGACTACAATCCAAATGCTGTAATGCCTTCGGGTTATAAAAGCAGACTGACAGCCGTTCTCTACAATGCCGACAATCGATGGGAGATGGACAATCAACCGCAGACCAACCAATGGAATTTTATGGACCACCTGAAGCGTTATTACGGGGCCATAAAACAATTTGGGGCACCTGTAGATGTCATTACCGAAGACAAGGATTTTTCAAAATATCCTGTCATCGTTGCTCCTGCTTATGAATTGCTCGACGCTAATCTTGTGTCCCGCTGGAAACAATATGTACAGAACGGAGGTCATCTTGTATTATCGGCTCGTACCGGGCAAAAAGATCGTACAGGTAAACTGTGGGAGATGAAATGGGCAGAGCCCATCTATGATCTTATCGGGGCAAAAATTTCTTTTTATGACCTATTACCCGACTCCGTTACGGGCACAATAAAAGCCGGCAACGCCAACTATAAGTGGAATAATTGGGCTGACATCGTTGAGCCGATCCAGGGTACAGAAGTTTGGGCAACATACACCAACCAGTATTATGCTGGTAAAGCAGCAGTGGTGTCACATAAACTAGGTAAAGGAACTGTGACATATATAGGGCCGGATACTGATGACGGTGCCCTGGAAAAAGCAATGCTTGCAAAAGTATACCAACAGGCAGGCATCCCGATTGAAAACCTACCCGAAGGTGTTATGCTCGACTGGCGCGACGGTTTTTGGGTTGGCGTAAATTACTCAGACAAACCATACAACGTTGCGGTACCAGCCAAAGCTAAAATTTTATTGGGTAGTAAAGTTTTAAAACCAGCAGATGTAGTGGTCTGGAGAGAGTAAGAACTCCCAGGTACGGTTATCCTCACCTTTTTGAAAAATTTCTGCTTGTCGGTGGCAGGAAAGCTGAAGTGAATCCGCCATACTTTTTCTATCAACTACCTAAACTTTAGAAACTAACAGAATGAATAATAAACCTCTCGGGTTTTCTTTGAGTGTAATTCTATTTTTATGTATACATGCCGGCTTGAAAGCACAGCAGCCCGCACAATCGGGAGGGGGATTTAAATTATTCTTTGAAAAAGTATACCTCCATATTGATCGTACATATTATGCAGCTGGCGACGATATCTGGTTTAAGGCTTACCTGGTAAATGCGCAGAATAACCATCCATTTAATACCAGTAACAATCTGTACGTTGAACTAATTAATCCAACTGCAAATATTATATCGCGCAAAGTGATTCGAATAGACAGCGTCGGAATAGGCGATTTTCTACTACCGGACTCTCTTGCAGCAGGTACTTACCGGGTAAGAGCCTATACTAACTGGATGAAGAATTTTGGTAGCCGATTTGTATTTGAGCGACAGATATATATCGCTAATACATCATCGGCTACTAACAATATAAACAACTCAAAAGCATCGCAAGGGGCGAAAAAGGTTGTTTCACCTTCATATACTATCCAGTTCTTTCCGGAAGGCGGGCTCTTGATTCAGGGTGTACCAACGCTTGTTTCGTTTAAAGCAGAAGATGCCAATGGCAAAGGAGTAAATGCAAGAGGCTCTGTCATTTCTGATAAGGGTGAAACGGTGGCCAAATTTGAAACGTCGTATCTCGGCATGGGAAGTTTCAATTTTACGCCAAAAGCCGGAACTACATATAAGGCTTTGGTTCAGTATAAAAACGATGACCCGGTTGAAGCTGTATTTCGTGCTGCGATACCTGAAGGTTTTGTAATGAATATTTCGCCTGCTAATCCCGCTGCAATTGCGGTTAACATTAGCGCTAACCTTGCCGCCGCTCGCCTTCATCCTACCGGCGTTATGACGGTAGTTGCCCGCCATGCCGGTAAGTCCTATTATAGGCAGCAAATCGTTTTAAAAGAAGGTAGCGCCGCTCTCTCAATCCCGACTGATAGTTTTCCGCCAGGTATTGCTTACATAACACTTTACGACGAAGAAATGCATCCGCACAGTGAGCGACTGGTATATATACAGAATAGAGAGCCTTTGAAAGTATCCGTTTCTGTGGCGAAAAACAGCTATAAGCCAAAGGAGCAGACCACAGTAGATTTACTTGTAACTGACTATCAAAATAAGCCTGTTAAAACAGCTCTTTCGATGGCTGTAGTTGATGCAAGCGTCGACTCTCTGCCTTCCGGTAGTATTTTGTCGCATCTCATGTTAGAGTCGGAGCTGGAAGGAAAAATTGAAAATCCATCGTCTTATTTTGATGTAAATAATCCTAACCGATTTGAGCAGCTCGACCTGTTATTGAGAACGCAGGGCTGGAGAAGTTTTTTGTGGCGTTATATTGCTGATACCTCTCTTCATATCAGGTATCTGCCCGAGGCGGGTATTTCCATAACAGGAAATGTGACAAAGCCCGCTTCTAAAAAGCCGCTTGAAAACATGAATATTACGTTGTTTGCACCTGGTGCAAAAGGTGACAAAATTTACATGACCAAAACGAATGCAGACGGCAAGTACTACTTAGATGGGCTGCCATTATATGGAATGCAAAGCGTAAAGCTCAATGTCGGAGACGCTATAGGTAAGACCGTTGGCGCCATAAAAGTTGATGCTGATGATGCTAGCCAGCTACCAGTAACCATCAACCCACTTCAGTTTGCTGATACTGCAGATTTCGTCAAATCATTTATTAAAGAGGCGCAAAAAAGAGCGAGCAAGTTTAAAAACAATCAATGGTATAATCTGTTGCCGAATGTAACAGTGACTGCCAGGCAAGGGACAACTATATTAAGGGATGGTTCTGCTGTAGTTAATTTTGGATATCCTGAATATGATTTCAATATCAGCGAGAAGGATTACCAGTACCAACGCCTTCGCGATTTTCTTGTTCAGAAAGTTCCTGGAGCTCTGTATGATGAAGAACTTGAAGGTGTCAACTTTTTATCAAACGGCAAACGTGTGCGACCAATCTTGGTCGTAAACAAACAACAGGATGTATTTGACAGGTTGGATTATTATAGCCTTTCAATGGAACAAATTGAGAGTGTCCACGTTAGGCATATGGTTGGTTCAAAACCCTATACAGATGTCAATAACCCGACTGGCGATGAAGAAGTTGCGATGACAGTTCCTCGTGGTATTAATGATTATTTTTTGATTACGCTTAAAATTAAGCCGGGAAACTACGACCAGCAATTATCAAAATTAAACGTTGACGTAACAGGTTATTATGAGGGCCGTATGTTTTATTCACCCAATTATAGCAAAGACGACACAGCCAGAGAAGATAGCCGTATTACGATTCATTGGGAGCCCTATTTAAAGACTGACGCAAACGGAAAGGCGACCGTTCGTTTTTACAATGCAGACCCTAAAAGCAAAATACGAATAGATTTACAGGGATTAACTGTTGATGGAGTGCCTGTGGTCGGACAGGCAAGTTACCAGGTGAATTAAACTCGTTACTTTTTTTGTTGGATCCTTATGACCAATTAAGCTTGCAAACTACCATGCATACGGCTGGCTATTCAGGCTGATTTATGCAGCTTGGAAAATTGCTTTGTATGTTACTATTTTTAAAAAATGTCTAATTGCATCAACTTCTCTCCTCAAGCCGCGTGGCTTCGTTATCGCAACCGGCTCTCCCGATACATCGGGACTGTGTTTTGAATCGCTGCGCTTATCAAAACTCCTCGGCCAACTCCCGGACCCTAATGCGATAGCTGTTGGATAGAGCGAGTAAATGTTTGAACCTGGATTTTTTAGATTTTTATGATTAATAGGATATTGTCTTACCACTTTTCGAACCATACGCTCCATCCAACAGTAGTTGCATAAGTGACATTATAAGGTTCGGTGCCAAGCGCATGCGCAGGCATTCAAAAGCAATGCGCAGCAGTTTTTGAAAGAAGCTTATTGAGTCACGTTGCAACTACGAAGCCATGCGGCTTGAGCTTTGATATGAGTTTGAAAAGAACTGCCTAGAAGCTTTAATCACCGCTATTGTTTACAACACTTCTAACTACGATTAGCTTCTCTGCTCAAGCAGGGTAGCTTAGTTATCGCAATAGGCTCTGCCGATACATCATCACTACGTTTTGGAGCCCTGCGCTTTTCGTTGCAAGTTTCTGAAGTTGTGGCATTTGAAAAACGTCTGGTTCAATTAACCACAAAACCAAAATAGTGATTTAAAGTCGAATCCTTACCGTCAAGCCACAATTTTATAAACACACTGTTGTAAGCCGTTTTGCTTTGCATTAGTAAGTGTCACTATTGTTTTGACCAAATTGTCTGTCCGTTGGTTTGGAAAATAACAATGTTTGCTTTTGCGAAAAATGAAGTTTTAAATTTTTTTGTACTTGTAAACCTTTTTAATTGCAAAGTCAATTTGTCCAACAGTTGCTCTCGACTTAGGTTTTTATAATAAGTTCTTGGAAGTTTGAAATACATGTTTGTAGGTTCAAATTCTATACGAGTTACTGAACGATTTTCGCCTTCGTCATAGGTATTCACTCCAACTAAAACAAGCGTATAATCATCTGGTGATTCAAAAAGGTTAAGCGTAAATTTTGCAATTGATTTTTGAGGTTGGTCGTTGTAACAAATGTTGAGTAACCAGTCGTGCAATGTTCTAAACTTCGAGGCTAAATGCGTTGGTGGTGGTCCTATATCATCTTCAACAACTTCAAACCATCCGTGCTCCACTATAACTTTTCCAGAGTCCTTTTTGTCTTGTTGTCCACTTACCATAAAAGGAAATATTACTAATGAAATGAAAATGAAATTTCGGGTTATCATAAAATGGCTTACAACGTTGGAAGTTTATGAAGTTGTGGCATTTGAAAAACGTCAGGTCAATTAACCACAAAACCAAAATAGTGATTTAAAGTTGAATGGCCTAATGTCCGGCGACAATTTTATACGATACAACGCCTAGCGCACACCTTAATCACTCGCTATGATAATTGGTCCAATTGGCATTTTTCCGTCGTTTAAATATGCCTTTACTTTCGGTGTCAACTTGGTTAATTCTTTGTATTGATTAATTTGAGCAGTTAAAACAAAAACCGTTATCGTGTATTTTGAGAAGTTTTGTTGATGTTGCAAGTTTTTGTCGAAGGTTAAAAGAGCATTGAAAGAATTGACAAGTAAAAGTCTTAGCAACTGCTCATTCTTAATACCGTTCCTAGTTTCTCCCTGACTGTAAATATTTCATGTTCCGGAAAGTCGAGCTTGAGCCGTTTAGGTATGTTCTCGTCAAGCAACAGTCGCATATAATTGAGCTACGTTTTTAGAAGTCAAAAGCTTGTTCGCTATTTCAAGCAATGCAATTGCCTGCTCTTTAGATACTGTAGGAAAGTCGTCTAAAAATTCGTCAAGTGGTACTCCAGCTTCCAAATGGTCAAACAAACTTTCTACAGGAACACGTGTTCCTCTAAAAACAGGTTGTCCGGCTAAAATCTCCGTATCAACGTTTATGATTTCATTAATATCCATAAACCAAATTTAAATCAATTGTCCGAGAAAGATGTATGCCGGAAAGGTTGCGCCTAACAAAACTGCACCGCCCACTGACGGAACCTTGATGCGATAACTGTTGGATAGAGCGAGTAAATGTTTGAACCAGGATTTTTTAGATTTTTATGATTAATAGGATATTGTCTTACCACTTTTCGAACCATACGCTCCATCCAACAGTAGTTGCATAAGTGACATTATAAGGTGCGGTGCCGAGCGCATGCAAAGGCATTCAAAAACAATGCGCAGCAGTTTTTGAAAGAAGCTTATTGAGTCACGTTGCAACTACGAAGCCATGCGGCTTGGTGTGTCACGAGAAACAAGTGGTGAGACTTGTTTTGTAATTGTATAGACGATGGCAGTAGGTCTGCCGTACACGCTTTACAGCAGGAGTGTACAAACCGCCCGGAGGTGCTGTGTCCAAAATGCATGGTATTGAACGTTTGGGTTAAAAGGTGTCGAAAGGCATCAGGTAAGTGTAATGGAGTTGAATGCAAATGAACCATTGATGATGTGTCGAAAAGGGTTAAACGAGAACAAAACTGCTGGTCCAAGCCTCCGGCAGGATAGACTGTAACGGGGGGCTGTTTACTGGTTACAGGTTCTCCGGCATTTAGATGGCAAGAACATTACACAGGCGTTTATACGAAACGTGAGAGGCTACCTTATTAATGTGCTTAAAGCAATAACAACAGCGAGAGTACCCGCACCGCGGCAGCAAGAGCAGCTAAGGTTGATGATTGTTATCTAACCGTGCTACAGGCATAGGGATGTAATAAGAAGCGTCGGATGTATCCGTAGTAGTAATGAAGTCTCTGTAATGTAGATGGAGCGAAGGGATACAGTTATTCAGTATTTAGTACTTGAACACAACCACTAAAATGGGAAGATGAACGAAGAAAAGACAAAGTCATTTGCGGTGAGCGAACGAATGGTGTTAGAAAGCTATCTGAAGGTATGTGCAAAGAATGGAAGTGCAGGGATAGACAAAGAGTCTATAGGGATGTTTAATGAGAATGTAGAAAAGAACCTGTACAAGATTTGGAACCGGATGTCTTCGGGAAGTTATTTTCCACCGCCAGTTCGAACCGTAACAATTCCAAAGAAAAGCGGGGGTATGCGACCATTAGGTATTCCTACGGTAAGTGATCGGATTGCACAAGGTGTGATAAAGGATTATTTTGAACCTGTGCTGGAAAAGGTTTTTCATGCAAACTCGTTTGGGTACAGACCGGGACGCAGTACACATGATGCACTGCAACAGACGCGTGATAATTGTCTTTGTTATTCATGGGTGATTGACCTGGACATCAAAGGCTTCTTTGATGAGTTGAGTCACGAATGGATGATGAAAATGGTAAACTATCACATGCAAGACAAATGGGTAGTGCTCTATATAGAGCGGTGGTTAAAAGCGGGGATTGAACAGGAAGATGGTACAATAGCATCAAGGACAAAAGGCACTCCGCAAGGAGGTGTCATCAGCCCATTGCTTGCGAACCTTTACTTGCACCACAGCTTTGACATGTGGATGAAGAAATTCTACCCATTAAATCCATTTGAACGTTATGCAGATGATATCATTGTACACTGCAATGATAAGGAAGAAGCAGAGAATTTGTTAGCCGAAATACGTCAACGATTAGCAGGTTTTCAATTGGAATTGCATCCTGAAAAGACGAAAATTGTGTATTGCAAAATGTCCGGTCGTAAGGAAGACCATCCGGAAAACAGCTTCACTTTCCTTAGCTACAGTTTTCAACCCAGGAAAGGATTCAATGCGTTACGAAAACGAAATTTTACAACGTTCAGTCCTGCCATTTGCTGTAAGGCAAAAGTCAGTATTCGACAGGCTATAAGAACGGTCTTTAATCCGAATAATATTCAGAAATCATTGAGTGAAATAGCGGCAATGCTAAACCCGAAAATACGTGGATGGCTAAACTACTATACAAAGTTCAATGCATACAAAGCACGTAATGTGTTCGAGTATCTGAATAAAATAATCAGGAAATGGATTAAAAACAAGTTCCGTTTAGTGGGCAAGAAGGAAGTGATGAGAAAGTATAAAGCTTATGTAGCTGCATATCCGAAATCATTCTATCACTGGAAGATTGGAATTAAATTTTGACTGAATAACAAGAGCCGTATGAAGGGAGACTTTCACGTACGGTTCTGTGAGCGGCTAAGGCTGTAATGCTTTGGTCTACTCGACAGCTTTGATATGAGTCAAAAAAGGTATGCCTTTATTTTTCCGTCATTACTGTTTCGAAAAGCATGTCTAATTGCAACAGCTTCTCTACTCAAGCCGTGTGGCCTCGTTACGCAACAGGAGTGTCCCTATACATCGGGACCGCGCTTTTAATCGCTTTGCTTTCAAAGCTTCATCGGATTGTCTTTTATGCGATAGCTGTTGGATAGAGCGAGTACGTGTCTCAGTTAAGGCAGTTATGAAATAGATGTTGCGACGAGGACGCCGCCTGCCGTTTTTTTTATTTTCCCAGTCTTCCCAAAAATCCAATTAATCCAAAAAATCCAGGTTCAGACAGCATCTACTTATACGTCCTCTTCAACCAGGCTTCCGGCACCGGAATAATACAAATATTCATCGAACGATTATCAGCAGAAAGCATGGCAGACTGAATTTCGATTTTAGTGCCATCAGGGCTCATTGTGGGATGTGGATGGTCTGCAGCGGTTTCTTTGTGACCGGTAGAAAGCATGATCATTTCCCGGGTATTTCGATCAATTAAATAAACACTACGTGAAAAATCGTCACCTACTGCCCACCTACCATCGGGCGAACCACTAACATGCCACAAGCCGCTGCCGCTTTTTGTTTGCCCGGCAATCGTCATTTCCCTCGTTCTCAGGTTAACGATTGCAAGTCCTGTTGGTTTCTCACGTGTTCCTGATGGTCCCCATGCAGCTTCCTGCCCCGGGTTAGCTCCGGCTACCGGTGTTCCCGGTGCTGCTTTTGTATCAGTTCCGGGTATTTTTCTGTGACCCATAATGGCCATAGCCACTTCGTCGCGTGAAATGACAGCTTCATGCGTTACCCACTCATATTCTGACTCAGGATAGAGAGGGCGGAGACCGGAACCATCGGACATCACTGTCCAGGTACGCTGAGGTGATTTTCCTCCTGTCTCCCAGCAAAAAGCAATTTCGCCTGCAACCCATGGATTAGTTTGTATATGCCCTATTTGAAAAGGCACTGATACTACATATTTTATTTCACCTGTCTTTACATTCATTGCCGCAATTCCCGATGGTCCTGCACCCATATTTCTTGGCCCGAAATTGCTTTCCAGTTTTGTACCTGCCGGTAAATGTTTGGCAGCCTCTTCACGTCCAACCCTAAAATATGCCCATTCTTCATCGCCGTCTAAGGCCATGTCGCCACCTGCACCGATCTCAGGCGGAGTAGTGCCGCAAACCCTCTGATAAGATGAAGCAGCTTTCATGTTGCCCGCCTTACTATCGGCAAATACTTTTGCAAGGTCAACTTCAATTATCTCTACCGGCCTGTTAGCTGGCGCACGACGTGCGGAAGTATCGGCGTTTCTTTTGCGAGAGGTATCTCCATTTCTTGCCTGCGTATTATTTGCACCGGTGTTACGCATGAAGTAAAGCTTCATGGTTTTCCTTGCAATGTTTAGCATACCTGTATATCCACCCTCTGTAACCTGTACCAGGTCACCGGTTTTTTCATTCACTGCCATAGCTTCACCGGCAACTCGTCCTGATCTGAATATGAGCCATTGTCCATCAGACGTCCATTGATTATGTGTCTGGTAGATTTTAGAGTCACCCGACGGTGTACTTGTAAGAAAAGTAAGCATAGTACCCGTTACCGGGTCTTTTACGACTTTTCGTTCAGAAGGAAAACGTTTGCCAATTTGTGATTTGGCCTCGAAAGCAAGCAGAGTGCATAGAGCACAGGTAAATAGGAAGGATGATTTCATATAGCGTTATTAACAGCAATAGTTGAGGCTTCAAAATATATCAATAGTAAAAGATCATCATCCTGAACTATGCTGTTTATCGCAGTATTGTCGTTAACGCTATTTTTCCCAATCTTGTGTGGCGGCGATAATTAAGGGATAAACGCTTGTCAGGATACTACAGGACAGGTTAATTAGCAAATTAACTACATTCGTTTTCAACAGCTTGCTTCATATGTACACGTCATTCTCCACTTGTTTTTGCCATGCTATTGGTTCAAGAGTTTATAAAAAGCGGGTTACGAAATGTGAAACCTTGTCTCAGCAAGTTTCCTTCAAAATCTTTACTTTCTTAATATTATTATTCATTGCAGCTTCATCTTCTGCAGCTGATACAAATTGGCTAAACATAAAAAATTTCGGAGCAAAAGGTGATGGGAAGACAATAGATACAAAAGCAATTAATGACGCGATAACAGCAGCAGTTAAAGCAGGAGGTGGTACAGTTTATTTTCCGGCCGGAACGTATGCGAGTTACTCGATTCGTCTTCAAAGCAATATCTCTCTTTTTCTTGATCAGGGGTGTACTTTATTTGCAGCAGAGGTCGGCGATAGTGGCAGATATGATGCGCCGGAGTCTGGGGCAGGTAACCCGTACCAGGACTACGGTCACAGTCACTGGCACAATAGTCTGATTTGGGGCGAGAACCTGGAGAACATTTCAATCCTTGGAACGGGAACCATTTACGGCAAGGGCTTGAGTCGTGGTTTTTATGCTACCGACCATTGGGAAAGAATAGGAGTCAATCCGGGAAATTTGATGGTAGACGGAAGTGGCAACAAAGCAATTGCACTAAAACTTTGTCGTAATGTAATTCTCAAAGACTTTACAATTTTATACGGAGGTCATTTTGGTATACTGGCTACAGGCGTCGACAATCTTACCATCGATAATCTTAAAATAGATACCAACCGCGACGGCATGGACATAGATTGTTGTCAAAATGTTCGCATAGCTAATTGCACCGTCAACTCACCATATGATGATGCCATTTGTTTAAAAAGTTCTTTTGCCCTGAACTACGCACGACCTACTCAAAACGTCACTATTACCAACTGCCAGGTCAGCGGCTACGACCTTGGTACTTTTATAAATGGAACTTACCAACGTAAAGAATTTAGCCAGGTGCCTGACCAGGAAGGGCCTGCAGGTCGTATAAAATTTGGAACAGAGTCAAACGGCGGATTTAAAAACATAAGCATCTCTAACTGTGTTTTCGAATACTGCCGGGGCCTTGCACTGGAGACTGTTGATGGAGCGTTGTTGGAAGATGTAACAGTGTCGAACATCACCATGCGCGATGTCGTCAACTCTCCTTTCTTTTTACGGCTTGGCGGGCGCATGCGGGGACCAGCCGGTGTACCAGTCGGTGAATTGAGAAGAGTGTTGATAAGTAATGTAACAGTCTATAATGCCGACTCTCATTTTTCTTCCCTCATTTCTGGTTTGCCGGGTAATGACATTGAAGATGTAAACTTTAATAATATTCGTATCTACTACAGGCCTATTGATTCGCCTGCAGCCAAAATACAAACGATTGTTCCGGAGTTTGAAAAAACCTATCCTGAACCACAGAAATTTGGTGTGTTGCCAGCCTACGGTTTTTTCATTCGCCATGCTAAAAACATTTCATTAAATAATGTTGAAATAAGCTTTATGGGCAAGGAAACCCGCACCGCCATTATGATGGATGATGTAAAAGGTGCAGACTTATTTAATGTGAAGGCAGCTAAAGCACCGGGTGCACAGACACTTATTCTAACAAACGTACAAGATATATCACTCGACAAAGTGAGGGGAGTCGCCAATCAATCTATTCAGAAAACAGCTGCAACAAAATTATAAAGACTGTCAGTGGTAAATGAAGATGTAAGCCCAGGAGTAACGCGTATTGGCGCAGAATATCAGGTACAAATACAACAACTATTAATTAAAAATATGAAAAGACTTCTTCATGCATGTATAGCCTGTGCTGGTATCATACTTGCCGTCTGCTTTGTTCCGGGCATAGCTTTCGGGCAGAAGAGCCGGCAGATAACGATAAAAAATCCTTCAACAGTAAAGCTTATCGATAAACCAATCATAATAAAGAGAGTCGATCTTAATAATTTACCTGTTGGTACCCTATATCCTTTGATTATGTCTGGTAAAGACACCATTCCTTCACAGTTAGATGATTTGGATGGGGACAAAAAATGGGATCAGATTTTTTTTGTTGCAAATCTTCCCGGCAGTTCAACAACTAAATATTCTTTACAATGGATATCTACTAATCCTGTTTATGTAAAGCGTACAAGTGTTCGCTTTGGAAAACGCTCGTCTGCAACTACTGCTGTTCAGCCTGCTACCGACGAAGTTGTTTATAAGAAGGATATGCCGAAAAGTCTCGGCTTTCAACGTTACCAGACCGATGGGCCTTCATGGGAGAATGACAAGGTCGGCTTTCGTCATTACCTCGATGGACGAAATGCAAAAGATGTTTTCGGCAAGCTTATTCCTGAGATGTCTCCTGAAACGGTTGGGATAAATGCAAAAGGCGCTGTAGAAGATAACTACCACGTAATGGAAAAGTGGGGACGGGATATTCTGGCTGTTGGTAATTCAATTGGTATCGGTGGTGTAGCAATGGTAGAAGGAGATAAAATTTACCGCCTTGGTGTTACCGTCGATGACTCTATCAATAACATTGAAAAGACAACTTTCAATATTGTTACAGAAGGTCCGGTGAGATCAATGATGCATTTTGCCTATAATGAATGGCAACCAGTTGCAGGTAAGAAATTTAATGTGGAAGAAATCACAAGTATTTGGCCAGGTACGTATGCCTATCACAACTCAGTAAAATTAACAGGTGCACATGGGCAGGAACAGCTGGCTATTGGAATGGTTGAGATTAACTCTATAAAGCAGCTAACTGAAATCAGGGTTGGGGATAAATGGGTAGCGTTAGTAAACTACGATAAACATACTTATAATAAAGAGTGGTGGCTGGGGCTGGCACTAATAATACCAGCAAATCAATATGATGGATTTGTTGAGGCGCCAAGAAAAGGCAAACTTTCTAATACAGTGCTAGCTAAACTTAAAGCAGGTACTAATGCTACCGAATACTATGCGGTTGCAGCATGGGAGTTAAGTGACCCGGGTTTTAAGGATGAAAATTACTTTAAACAGTATGTCGAAAATCTTGTAAAACAATTGTCTGTAGAGGTACAGGTAAGCGTTAAATAAGAAGGCCCTGCCAAGTGCTTTTTGGTATCTACAAATGACAAGCAATAACTTTATGAACAGCAAAATCTTACTAATAACTCTCTGGCTTTTCACTTTTTCATTAGTGGCGTTTGGTCAGGCGAAAACGAATGATGTAACAACTCCTTTGCATCTTCTAAAACCTGATTATGTAACCCCTTATGGTGCTCCGGCGGTAGACACGGTGAAAGCTATACTTGACCGGGTCTATAATTATTTAAGCCAGGTAACACCTGCTCAGCTGGTAGACAAACGCACAAATGCAGCAATAAATGACTTTAGCAGAATTGATACAAACTCTGCTTTAAAACAAGGTGATTTTAGGTTGACGAGTTACGAATGGGGTGTTACTTATTCGGGAATGTTGCTGGTTGGCGAGGCAACAGGAGATACGAGGTATACTGACTATACAAGGGAACGACTCAACTTTATCTCAAATGCGTTTCCTCGTTTTAAGCAGTTACACGAAAAATATCCGGACGCTACAAATCCTCTTCGTCAGCCCGTTAGTCCACATGCCCTGGATGATGCAGGCGCTGTAGCGGCGGCGATGATAAAAACACTGCGTGCAGGTGGCAATACCGGTTTACGTCCTGTTGTTAATCATTTAGTCGATTACGTAGCCAACAAAGAATTCAGACTGGCAGATGGTACACTTGCCCGCAACCGTCCTCAAAAAAATACTATTTGGCTTGATGATCTCTATATGGCGGTACCTGCTTTAGCCCAAATGGGAAAGTTGACTGGCGACAATAAATATTACGAAGATGCAGTAAAGCAGATACTTCAGTTTTCAAAGAGAATGTTTAACAAGGAGAAGAATCTGTATATGCACGGCTGGGTGGAAGAGATGAATGAACACCCGCAGTATCACTGGGCAAGAGCAAACGGATGGGCTATCATGGCAATGGTTGAACTGCTGGATGTATTACCTGAAAATCATGCTGGAAGAAAGGCGGTACTTGATCAATTACAATTGCATGCAAAAGGTTTAAAGTCTTATCAATCAGGTCAGGGCTTTTGGCACCAGTTAATTGACCGAAACGATAGCTACCTCGAGACCTCCGCCACTGCTATTTATGCGTATTGTTTTGCAAGAGCTATAAATAAAGGTTGGTTAGATGCAAAAGCTTACGCACCTGCAGCAATATTGGCGTGGAATGCTGTATCAACAAAAGTTACTGACAGGGGACAGGTAGAAGGAACCTGGCACTTGGCAGGGATGGCGTTTGACCCTGCTTTTTATTATTATCGTCCGGTGAACGTGCATGCTGCCCATGGGTATGGCCCTGTACTGCTTGCAGGAGGTGAAATGATAAACCTCCTTAAAAATTTTGTGTTTGAAATTACCGATAGTTCCCTGCAATTAAAGAGTAAAAAATAACGGATGATAATAAGGCTTCGACAAGCGAAGCAATTAAAATAAAACTTACAATTACAATGACATTTATAATTCGCCTTTCTTTAATTTCTGTCTTCTGTATTTCAGCTTGCTCAGCTCAACAAAAGGTAACGACTTTGAATGCAGCACTGAGATTTGATTTTGGATCAGGCAAAACTGCTCAGGATTATACTGCTGTAAATGCCTCCTCAATATATTCAGATGCCCTTGGCTATGGATT
>Ga0181466_1000493_pt1 | contig 14649 bp, 12 predicted proteins | sample InSIn4gowninarea_FD_119078 | JGI IMG/M metagenome (GOLD analysis project Ga0181466, IMG submission 119078) | Clean room microbial communities from NASA Spacecraft Assembly Facility at Jet Propulsion Laboratory, Pasadena, California, USA -... ... | reverse complement strand
ATTAGTATCACTTGGCGGACATCTAATAAAAGGACTGGACTGGGAAGAAGCGGCCCTTGCATTGTTGGTGCTGGTAGCACTTCTTTTCTCCAGGAAACAGTATACTGCCCGGAACGATCCACGGCTCATCAACCGGGCACTTACATTGGCTGTTATCACCTTTGTGGCGGTAATGGTGTATGGTTATATTGGTTTTTATTTTCTACAAAAAAGACATTTCGGAATTGATTTTACCAGATATCAATCACTCCAATACACCCTGCGAGTCTTTTTGCTGCAAAAGAGCGGGCTAACACCCCTTACGAATTTCGGTAATCAATTTTTAATATCAATGTATGCACTGGCGCTGGGTGCCTGGGCTTTTTTGTTGTATGCTTTGGTAAAGCCTTATTTAAGTAAATCACAGACTGCTAAAGAGCAGGACAGGGCGCTACAATTACTACAAAAATACGGTCGCTCGTCAGTTGACTTTTTTAAAATTGCTGATGACAAGATGCTTTATTTCTCCAAACAATACGAAGGCTTTGTAGCCTACCGGATCGAGAAGGGGTTTGCACTGGTACTGGAAGTTCCGGTATGCGCCGAAGAAAACCTGTCAAAGGTATTGGACGAGTTTTCGGACTACTGCACCAATCTTGGATTGAAAACTGCCTACTACCGGGTGGATGAAAACAACCTCTCCTTTTTTGAGAGCAAAAGGAAAAAAAGCTTGCTGATAGGGCAGGAGGCGATTGTAAATGCAGCAGAATTTGACCTGTCCGGCAGAGATAAAAAGTCGTTGCGTAATGGGTTGAATAGCCTACAAAAGAAAGGCTTTACTACGGCAGTGTACAAACCACCACATTCACCAGAATTAATTACCCAACTTAAAGCTATTTCTGACGAATGGCTGCAGACTACCAACAGGACTGAAATGGTCTTTTCTCAAGGTAGTTTTAATGAGCAGTTAAAAGATCAGGACCTTATTATCACCAACAATCCGGATGGCATACCAGTTGCTTTTCTGAATATAATACCAGACTTCGCGCCTGAGGAATGCACTTATGACCTTATTCGCAAAACAGCAGATGCACCGGGCGGTTGCATGGATGCATTAATAATAGAACTAATAAAATATGCTAAGGAAAAAGGTTGTCGGTTTGTAAACCTTGGGTTGGCTCCAATGTCTGGATTAGAAGGAGCGGATAAAACATTAGAACGGCTGATGCGCTATGCATACGAGAAGATTCGCAGATTTCGCCATTACCAGGGTTTACGTGCATTTAAAGAAAAATATGCATCACAATGGTTGAACAAGTATCTCGTGTACGATAATGATTTCGATCTGTTGCGCCTGCCGGTAGTATTGAACAAAGCAATGAAACCTATCAATCATGAGGAATAGTGTTAAAGTTTTACTGGTAATGTTTCTTTTTATTAGTGTAAATGGAATAGCTCAGGATCTGCCCGTTGATACATTAAACAGCAGTGACACTAATAAGCCACTGGTTTTATACATGACCGGTGACGGTGGTATGAATGGCTTTTCCAAATCGTTTGTAAAGCAGTGGAACAGACATGGATATCCAATCGTTGCACTGAATCTAAAATCATATTTATGGAATGCTAAATCGCCAGACAAAGCAGCAGCAGATATTACTGGTTTGCTGCGCAAGTACATGCGATACTGGAAGCGTCAGCGTATAATACTCGTTGGCTATTCATTAGGAGCAGATGTGTTGCCTTTTGTACAAACGAGACTGGATAATGATGTTAAAGATAAAGCTTCGCATTTAGTACTTATTTCTCCGTCTGCTACTACCGATTTTGAGGTGCATGTATTCTATAGCTCAAGAGGTCAAAGCGTACCTGCAGAAATTAATAAACTGACAAAGCCAACGCTCGTTATTTTTGGTGCTTCTGAGAAGGATGTACCAGACAAAAGCATCAGCAATAAAAATGTAACCGTTATAAAGGTACCAGGCGACCATCATTATAACGATGATGTAGCTTACCTTGTACAGCAAATCAGCAGCAGGCTTTAAATTATGGTATGGTCCAAGTGGATATTACTACTTTCTTGTTTTACAGCAGGAATTTTAAGACTAGCCGCACAGCCGGAAGACTCCAGTTACATCAGAAAATTCAATAAGCAGAATGATGTAGAGCTATTTAATAGCTATAATTCCAACAGACTTCAATTTTATACAGCTGAACACCATAATCAAGCTGTTAATTTATTCACCAACAATGGCTTATTCACCGGTGTATATTTAGATTATAAATGGGTAACTTTAGGCTACGGCATTGATGTGCCATTTACAAGCAGGGATAACAATGTGAAAGATTTTAAATTATACCGCCTTCACCTGAATACATATAAACATGGATGGGGAGGTACCGGCAATGCCAACGTATATAAGGGCTTCTTATCACAGCAATATAAAGATAAATATACTCCGGTGCCAGGCGTGCGATATACTAATTTGAGCGCTGATATATATTACGTGGGCAACTACCGGCAATTCTCCTTCAATGCAGCCCGTGGGCTTAGTGAGCAGCAGATGAAAAATTGTGGTACTTTTATTTATCACTTCCGTCCTTCTTACGCAGCACTTAAAGCGCAAAGCTCCGGTTTACCTGAAAACTATGGCGAGCCCCGTTTTATAAGTGAGAATCCCCGCTGGCTCTCTCTTACCGGTTCACTTTCTTATGCCTATAGTTTCGTTTGGAATGATGGTAAATGGATCATCAGTCCCAGGGTTGAAGCAGGAGGTGGAATATTGTACCAATTTGGTATAGAAGAAAAATTAAAGCCAACAGGTTTTGGACGAACAGCACTTACTGCAGGATATAACAGTAATGTTTGGTATATTTATCTCAACGCCGAAACTGTTAATACTAAAAGTATTTTTTCCTCTGCCATCATGCGAGAAGATCAATGGAATGTATCCTTAACCGCTGGTTACCGGCTGGGAGATTTGAAAAGAAAAATACTTGGCTTATTGTAATGCTCTCATTTTTAAAAGCTATGAGCTTTGAGCAGCTAAAGCGACCGGTAGCAAGGATTTGTTAACATAGCATTTAACAAGTTTATGATTTATAGCATTTCATAACTGCCCTTAAATTTTTTAATTTTGCTACTTGCCCTAGTTTGAATGAAGGACATTACTAACGGCAATTTATAGCATTTAAAACTGATTTGTGGCATTACCCTATCTTACAAAGTATATTTATAACAACGGAACGGATGAAGTAATACGTCGTGGCAAAAAGATCCACTCTTCCGGCAATGTGGAACTAGTGAATGTGGATGACCTGATGGGCTCTGTTACTTTCCGAGTGAAGGATGATATGTACTCTACCTACTACAAAGTGTACATTGATAAATACAAAGATGAAAAGAATCTTACCATCCGTTGCGGCTGTCCGTATAATTTAGGCGAGATATGCCGGCACGAAGCGGCAGCCCTTTTTCAGTTGCAGGAGATGCTGGATAAGAATATGCTGGGTGAAAAGGATATTACTTACAACCAACGGCATACTGTGATAAAGATGAAGCAACTGGAAATGAAGTTGATAAAATTGCTGTCATCGCCTGAGTCTTTTGATGAGGCCGAAACCTTTTTATCCACCTCTAAAGCGGCTCTCCTTGAGGCAAAAGACGAGAGGGTAGTGGCCGAAGTAAAAATGGAAGACGGTACGTACAGAGTAGTGATTCAAAAGAATGAAGAGCGCAACTTTGATACAAGCTGTAATTGCGACAGCGAGCAAAGGCACCCGTTATGCGTGCATAAAGCTATTACACTGGTTCAGTTGCTCAACAATTATGGGCCAACATACTTTGACCGCATCCGAAATTGGGATAAAGAAAAGAATAAGCTGCTTTCCCTGTACGGCTATTCATTGGATGATGATATTACAGGCAAGTTTGAGTTTACTTACAAAGATGATAAACCCTTCCTGCGCGTGCTGGATACCAGCATTAAGCGTGTAGCACCCGGCATGGTACCTGTTAAGCCTAAACCGGTGTTGGAAAATGTACCTGCGGCACCTGTAGAAGATGATTCTCTAAGGAGCAGGATACGCCTTGGTATCGTTATTACTTATAACGCGCATAATTATCCGTATGTACAAATTGATGTAGTGCAGGGAGAACCCAATGAAGAGAACACAGCATTCGTAGGTAAAGTAGAAAGAATGGATGTTGCGCGGTTTGTAAGTACTGATATTTTAGAAGAAGAAGACCGCCAGTTACTACAGCAGGTACGAAAAATTTTGAACAGTGAAGTTAGCCGTTATCTCAACCGTAATTCACCTTTCAGTGGTATTTGGGAGAATATTGTGCAGCAGCACGATGATGAACTGCCGGAAGAAACACGGCAGCTAATCATTGAGTATTTACATCCTAAATATAAAAAGCTGTTTACCGATGTGGCAGATAGCAACTTTACCTTCTTTTTGCCACGTAATAAGCCTTTGCAAACGGCTAATCTACAGCCTGCCAATTGCTCTATCAACTTTATTACACCCGAAATAAATGTACATTTTACGGGTACTCAATATGAGGTAACATGTACAGCAAGAACACCACTTGGAAATAAGAATGTGGCAGATAATGTATTGTCTTCTTCGCTCTTGTTTCAGCAGGAAGACCAGTTTTATCTGTGGCAAAAGCCGGAAGATGTGTTGCTGGTAGAAAAGTTCCTGCCATCCGGAAAGATAGTGGCAGAGCCCCTGGAATGGAACTATACTTTACAGAACTTCATTCTGCCGTTAACCAAAGAATACAATGTTAACTTCAGCAACATACAAAAAGAGGAAATACGGGATGTAAAGCCTGAAGTAAAAGTGTATTTGAAGGAAAAAGGCGATTACCTGCTTTTTCAGCCGGTATTTACCTATCATGGTTATGATGTAAAGCCTTCTGATAAAGAAAACATCTTACTGCCGCAAGCCAATAAACTGATGGTGATACACCGCAACATGGCAGTGGAAAAAGCATTTATAGATAAGCTGAGGAATTTACATTCCAACTTTGTAATGCCAGAGAACAACAATACGTTGGCACTGAAGGGTGCTGAGGTATTGAGGAATAACTGGTTTTTCCTGTTCATTGATGCAGTGCGTGAAATGAATGTGCCGGTGTATGGCTTTGATGCGTTGAAGAACTTCCGCTTTAACACTGCAAAGCCTTCTACCAAAATCTATATCAGCAGCCATACTGACTGGTTTGATGCTAAGATAGATATACACTTTGGCGAACAGAAGGTGACGGTAGAAGATGTAAAGAAAGCCTTGGCCAACAAGCAGCAGTTTGTTCATCTGCAGGATGGTACATTAGGCATCCTGCCAGAGGAATGGATAAAGAAATATTCGCTGCTATTCCGTGTAGGCGATGGCAGAACAGACGATATAAAGCTCAGCAAATACCACTTTAGCGTAATTGAAGAGTTATACGAACAACGCGATGAGGAAGAGCTTGTATTCCAGTTGGAGAGTAAGTATGAGCATTTAAAAGAAAACTATTCCATTAACCCGATTCCAGCACCTGAGCATTTACAAAAGGTGTTACGCCCTTACCAAACCTCCGGCTATCAATGGCTAAACTATTTGCACGAAGTGCAGTGGGGTGGCATTTTAGCTGATGATATGGGTTTGGGTAAGACACTGCAAACACTCTGTTTTTTACAGCACCTTAAAGAAACAAACGGACAGTTGAAAGCACTGGTGGTTTGTCCGACCACGCTAATGTTTAACTGGGAGAATGAAATAAAGAAGTTTACGCCAATACTCACTTACTATACGCATCATGGCAGCCTGCGTGTAAAGGATACATTGATTAAAACAAAGAGTGATATCATCATTACCACGTATGGAACTTTACGCAGCGATATCAAACAATTTGTAGAAGTACCTTTTGACTATGTGATATTGGATGAGAGCCAGGCTATTAAAAACCCGTCTAGTAAAGTGACAAAAGCGGTTTGTTTGTTACGTGCCAAGAGCCGTTTGTGCCTGAGTGGTACACCTTTACAAAACAACACCTTTGATATTTATGCGCAAATGAACTTCCTGAATCCAGGCATGCTCGGCAGCATGGATCATTTTAAGAATGAATTTGCTGTACCTATTGACAAGTTTGGAGAAAAAGAACAAAAGGAACATTTGCGCAAACTACTGTATCCATTCATTCTCCGCCGTACCAAGGAGCAGGTAGCAAAAGACTTACCTGAAAAGCAAGAGATGATATTGTTTTGTGAAATGGGTGATGAACAGCGCGCTATTTATGACGCTTACAGAAATGACTATCGCGATAAAATCTTAGGCGTGGTTGAAGCACAAGGCATTCAAAGGTCGCAGTTGTCCATACTACAGGGCCTGATGAAGCTCCGGCAGATCTGTGATAGCCCGGCTATCATGAAAGATGAAGAGCAATTTCCAAATGTATCGGTCAAGCTAGAAGAACTGGCAAGAGAAATCACTGAGAATATTGGTAACCATAAAGCACTGGTGTTCTCCCAGTTTTTGGGCATGCTTTCACTCATAAAAGGTAAGTTGAAAGAGCTGGAAGTGCCTTTTGAATATTTTGATGGCAGTACCTCTGCAAGTGAGCGCGAAAGAGCAATTAACCGGTTTCAGAATGATGATGATTGCCGGGTGTTCTTAATTTCCTTAAAAGCTGGCGGTGTAGGTCTCAACCTTACTGCTGCCGACTATGTATATATCGTTGATCCATGGTGGAACCCTGCTGTGGAGCAACAGGCAATAGACCGTACACACCGTATTGGCCAAACCAAAAACATCTTTGCTTATCGCATGATTTGTAAAGACACGGTGGAAGATAAGATACTGCAGCTCCAGGAGCGTAAACGTGCATTAGCCGCCGACTTAATAACCGATGATACAACATTTGTGAAGAGTCTTACCAGAGAGGATATTGAATACCTGTTTAGTTAGTTTTTCGATCAGGATTGTACTAATGTATTTGCCGGGATACTGGTAAAATAAAGTGAATCGAGGTTCGGAATGTTTAGGCATCCCGAACCTTTTATTTTGTGGCACACTGTGCATTAACTCTGTTCCTTCTACGGTTTAGAAACTATTACCTATACTATAAAACACATGCGCTATTGATATACCTCAACCAAAATTGACAATTCATCATTCACGATTAACCATACCTGTATCACCAACATACATTTTTTGTTCGCTTCCGTTACACCTCAACGGGCATTAAGAAAGTATAAACATTTCACCAAATCCAATTCATAACCATTCATCCATATCCTATATCCGCTTGTCCCGTAAAAGGCGCTCTTTGTCCTCCTTTTTCAATTCTGCCCACATGCACTGGTACACTCTTGAAAGTATAGATAGCAACAAGTTTAAAAATAAAAGTTATGAAAAAGCTATCTATATTTTTACCGATCCTGTTTGTAGTAACAATGGTGTTTGCAAACAAATTATTCTCTGGAAGCACTTCCAACATGGTAAATAAGAAAATTGACCTCGCTATATTCACTGATAATAATTATAGCTCCGCTGCATACGACAGTTCGTTGGCACAGGTAGAAGTTACCGTAACAAGAGTAAATGGTAATTCCTCTTATACTGCACTTACAAAAACATATGATGCCAGGCAGTTAAAGCAATTTGCAACAGAAAAGAACGCGGAAACAGATTTAGTAAATATCCAAAGCGTAAAGGATGATAAAGAAGTACTGGTGGTAACTTATAATGTTACTTACAACACCAAAGGCAGTAAGCTTACTATCGAAAGAAAAGAAGTAATAGGGAGAGGAGAAACACAAAAAAGGATTGATGTAGTCATCTAAAAGAATCCTCAGGTAGGTTGAAGGCGTGCACAGCAGTATGGGTGTGTACGCCTTTTTTATGTGCTCCCCTTATGTTGTAACTTTCACCCATGCAAATATCCATTTGGGAACAGGAGAGCTTTTTTGCTGAGCGAGATATCATCATTGTTGGAGCAGGGCTATGTGGCTTATGGTGTGCACGCAATTTGAAATTGAGAAATCCTGGATTGAAGATCCTGATATTGGATAAAGGAATTATTCCATCTGGCGCCTCTACCCGCAATGCTGGTTTTGCTTGCTTTGGCAGTCCAACAGAACTACTGCACGATGCAGTGGTGATGGGGATAGAGCGCATGTGGCAAATAGCAGAGATGCGCTATAAAGGCATTCAAAAGATAAAGCAATACTTTAGTGCAGGTGAAATAGGCTATGAGGAATGTGGCGGATATGAATGTTTACAAAAAAATAAACAGGATATTGAGGAGTTAAGAGAGAAACTGGCGTGGTTGAATAAAGGAATGCAAGCCATTACAGGAACTAAGGAAACATTTGTATGGGCTAACGACAAAATGAAGTCGTTTAGACTGTGGGGTTTTGATGCGATGATTGAAAATAAGCTGGAAGGTGCCTTGCATAGCGGAAAATTAGTAATGGCATTAGCCCGAAGCGTGCAAAGTTCAGGTGTTGATATAATGACCGGCATTGATATACAGCATTATGAAGAAGGGAATTCGAATATTATTCTTAGCTCCAAGCAAAATATATCATTTACAACAAAGCGCTTGATCGTTTGCAGTAATGCTTTTACCAGTCAATTCCTTACTGACCTAAACATAACTCCGGCACGTGGACAAATTGTAGTAACATCCCCGGTAAACAACCTGCCCTTACGTGGCACTTTCCATTTCGATGAGGGATTTTATTATTTCAGGAATGTGGGAAATAGATTATTGCTGGGAGGAGCACGGAACAAGTGTTTGGAAGCGGAAGCTACTACCAGCTTTGAAACAACTCCTATTATCCAGGAAGAATTAGAACGTTTTATCAGTACATATTTATTGCCCTCTCAATCCTTTGACATAGATTACAGATGGAGCGGCATTATGGGTTTTACTGAAGATAAACAGCCGTTGATAAAACATATCTCAGATAAGATAACTGCTATAATTGCCTGCAATGGGATGGGCGTTGCGCTTTCGCCAGTAATTTCACAGCAATTACAGTTCTGAATCCCCTTCAATCAATCCCCAATGATGTATAAGTACACTTTTCCTTTGTTCAGGTAAAGAGGAATGGGTGTAATGTCCGGCATTGCTCTTTTGCCTAAAAGCTTCATAAATACTTACTGCACAAGCAACAGAAATATTGAGGCTTTGAATAATGCCTACCTGAGGTATCAGGAAGTTGCCATCGGCAAGGCTACGCATTTCTTCGCTAACACCTTCGTGTTCATTGCCAAATACGAGTGCAATACTGCGGGTAAAATCAATACTGTACAGGCTTACAGCTTCGGATGAAAGATGGGTAGTGAGAATAGTGCTATATTCCTCCCTTAATTCTGCAACACATTCCTTTACATTATCAAACTGGTGGACAGTAAGCCATTTAGCCGCACTACTGCTGCTTTTGGCACCCCACTTCTTGGGTCTTGGTGCTTTATTGCTTATGACGTAAATATCTTGTATCCCAACAGCATCGCACGAGCGCATTACTGCTGAAACATTATGTGGGTCCATCACATTTTCCATTACTACCGTTAAACCTGGCTGTCGCTTAGCCAACACATTTTCCAGCTTTGCTCTGCGTTCGGGAGTCATTGTTTTTATGCTTTACGGGTGCAAAGAAAAGATGGATTGGTTAAATGTGCGATATGGGGTGCCGCACAGATCACACAGATGAGCACGGATGAAAGCTCCAGGTTCTAAAGAGAGTATATTTTGAACCTGACAGATAGATTAAGAATAAATAGGGAGTTGATGAGGAGAAAATACCGGGGAGACAGGGAGGAGATTAGGTATATGTTAGGTATAACTTAAGTATAAGTTAGGTATATGTCAGGTATAGCTCCGTAGGGTACAAGATTAAAACGAAGAATTTCAAGGGACATTTCTAAACCAGATTTGCAGCAAGGCTGCCGGCAGATTATGCAACTACTGTATAGATCAAAGTGGTATAGCAGTGTAGTGGCGGCAGGATGGTAAAGCGGCTATAAGATGGTGTTAAAGACGTAGTATGCTTTCCGTTTGATGCTATAGAGTATTAAAAAATGACAGGATAATAAAGCCAGGAATACCTTCACAATCAAGGAGTTAGATCACAGCTGCGTTATATGTGATTTAGTGGTTTTTATCTAGCATCGAATATAAGATCACTTCTGTATCGAAACTCTTGTTCCAACAGGTATAAGATTATACAGTTCTACTACGTCTTCATTTTTCATGCTGATGCAGCCCTGAGTCCAGTTGTCGTAGCGATCTACAGCAAAGTCTTCGTGTGGCCAGGTGCCATGTATGCCCACACCACCGCCAATCTTTGCATTAGGAGGTATAATGCCTTGCTGTTTGCGCACGTTAAACTTCTGGATACTTTCAGCATTCGGAAAATCCAGCATCATCATGCGGCACCACTTCTCATGTACACGCTTGCTTACTATCCTAAAATTACCTTCAGGGGTTTCGCGGTCACCTTCCACCATTTTATCTTTTAAATCTTTACTACCAAACACTACCGGGTATGTAGCCAGCCAGCCTTTGGAGTCATACACCATCAGTGCATAGGCGTGCTTTTTTATAATAATGTAATACGCATCCGAAGATGGTCCGGATACGCGAAAGAAAGATGTGTTAATAATAAATAGCAGGAAAAGCAGGGCGACAGCTATGCTTCTTTTCATTCCGTTGGATTTTCATTGATAGAAACGCAAAAATGGTGAAGGAATTATTAGTAGTGGATAAATTTATTGTGAATAATAAATAAAAAACATGATGTGAATAGAAGTTTAAATGACGTACTTAAATGAAGTTAAAATGTATCACATCTTATATATCTCCTCTATTTTCGGGGCATGTTAAAGACAGCTATTCTACTAACTTTTCTTTTTACATTATTTACTACTGCACATTCGCAAACATTAGCACAGCAATTAGCCAGCAAAATAAGTGCTATGCAAAGCTCACCGCAACTGGAACATGGCATAGTAAGTCTTTGTGTAGCCGATGCAACAACCGGCAGAATAATTTACAGCAACAACGAACAAATGGGGCTGATGCCAGCCAGCAATATGAAAGTGTTTACCTCTATTGCTGCCCTGGACATCCTTGGTGAGGATTACCGTTTTAAAACTGAAATTGGATATAGTGGTAAAATAGTGGACAGCACGTTGTATGGCAACTTATTTATAGTTGGTTATGGAGATCCTACAACGGGAAGCTGGCGTTATAGCCAGACAAAGCCAGATAGCATTATGAGCAACATCAATACATTACTCAGCAGTGCAGGTATCAACAAGATAATGGGGGATGTAATACTGGATGGTTCTAAGTTCAGCTTTAATCCAATACCAGGTGGTTGGGAGTGGGATGACCTGGGCACTTACTATGGCGCGGGTAACTGGGGGCTTAACTGGCATGAGAACCAGTATGATATGGTATTGAAACCATCGAGAAGAATAGGAGACACCGTTGGCATTAAAAGCATAGAACCGGATATACCTTATGCAACTATTCTCAACAACCTGCAAACTGCGGCCGCGGGTACAGGAGATAACAGCTATCCTTACCTGCCGCCTTATGGGAATATTAATTTCATAGAAGGCACAGTACCAGTAGGTGGTTTATTTACTGTTTCCGGCTCTTTGCCAGAGCCTTTTACACCCATTGCTGCCGCATTAAAAAAAATGTTTACAGATAAAAACATTATTCATACCGGTACTATACAAAGCTCTATGGATTACACATTGGCACAAAAGAACCTGCCACATTACGACTCACTAATTGGTACTTTATACTCACCACCAATGGATAGCATTATATACTGGTTTATGAAAAAGAGCATTAATCTATATGGTGAGGATCTGATAAAAACAATGGCTATGGAAAAGTATGAAGTTGGAACAACTGACAGCGGGGTAGTTATCTTAAGAGATTACTGGCAGGAGCGGGGCATTGAAAAGAGCGCCTTCCGTGTGTCAGATGGCAGTGGCCTATCAGCAAAAAACCATGTAACTACCTATGGACTTGTACAAGCATTACTTTATGCAAAAACACGTCCATGGTTTACTGCGTTCTATAATTCATTACCTATATATAACGGTATGCACATGAAGAGTGGTACTATTGCGGGTGTAAAATCGTTCTCTGGCTATCATACTTCAGCTAAGGGAAAGGAATATGTTTTCTCAATGATCGTAAATAACTATGATGGTTCTACAGATGATATTTTAAAGAAAATGTACAGGGTGCTGGATGAGTTGAAGAAATAGAATGTTTAAGGTACAAGAGACAAGGAGCAAAAGGTAAGACGCAAGTTTTAAGCAACGAGAAGCAAGCGATAAGCAGAAATATGCTATGAGCCGTTCAAAACGGCTCTTTGTATTTATGTAATAAGGCAGTGTTTTTCTTTTGGTAATATACATCCCTTGGCAAAAGTTTTGTTGTACCTCTTAGTATGGAAGAATGGTTAAAGCCAGCGGTTGTTTACTTAAGTCATATTATTGAACTAGTTGGAGCTGCGGTTATTGCTTTGGGGCTAATACTCTTTATTTACCAGTTTATAGTTTCTCACCTAGGTATCAAACCACACAGGGGTAATATAGAGCTACGGGTAAAATTTGGGTCTTATCTTACATTAGTACTGGAGTTGTTATTAGGAGCCGATATTTTGGTAACCGCAGTAGCACCTACATGGGAGGATATAGGAAAATTAGCCGCTATTGCTTCAATAAGAACCGTATTGAATTATTTTCTTGAGCGGGATTTGAAAAGCTGGGAAAGGGAGAGTAATGAGGAAGGCAAGATAAATCCGATTAAGGGGGGAGTTAAATTATAGAAGCTATGAGTTAAACCTTCTTATCTGTAATATCAAACTTCTTTATGGCGCTGCTTCTAAAGTTCGTATTAGTGTTAAACACTGTAATTATTATGTTTCACCCTCGATAAATAACAGCAGCATGGACAAGTATAATTACATTTACGTTATATGGCAATGTTTCCTTGTACTTATCAGTGGCATAGTAGGCTTTATAGCGGTATGCATTACACCCAATTTACCTCATGATATATCTCTTCTTTTCGGGCTGGTCTTTATATTTTGTATCGTTGTTGCAGTTTTCTTTCTTGCCTGGGTAAGACAAAAAAGAAAAGAGGAAGAAGAGAACAGGCTCATTGAGTCGATTGGCGAAGCTGAATGAACGCTATTGTACCTATACCTATTATTCAATTACAACTATAAGACTCTGTTTACAACTAAGGTCTCCTTTTAAGAAGACCTTAGTACTAATATTTTTAATTCTAAATATTTCTATCTCTTATTAATCTGCTTCAGGGTAATTGCTGCCTGACCGCCAATTTTTGCTGCAATACGGGCAAGAGAACCAGTACAACCACTATTTAATAAATATAACAAAAATAGCGTAGACGTATTGGCTCTAAATAATCAACCCAAATAGTATCTTATTCTTCCTTTGCCTGTTGATAATGCTTTTCAGAGAATGGCGCTTTCTTACGAAAATATACCATGGTGGGTGCAACCGATATTTCAACATCCTCCACTACAAAAATATGGTGCTGCAGTTTGGGGCTTGCTACTACATGGGTTTCTACGGTTTCAAATTCATCCTCCAAGTCTTTCTTTATTGTTTCGAGGTCTTCCATTGAGAATTGCCGGATGGCTTTTCCTACTCCCTTGGTTTTTACAGTATTTATCATTTGCAGGAAATCTTTGCAGTCTTTGATGATTGGATAAACAGGTTCATTATTTAGCCTGTAGCTTTCCTTTAAAACAATATTACCGGCCGGAATAAACAATTCTTTCTCCTGTAAAAAACAATAGAACTTTTGTTCATTTGCATTTGGCTGTTCCTGCCAATCGGCAAACCGGAAATTGCTTTCATTTTCAGCAATAATGTAGTGCAGTTCAAGGTTACGGAAGTCTGGTTGTATGGCGTGCAGGTTTACGTTTATTTCCAGTTGCTGAACATCTATATTCATAAGAAGCTTTTATAAACCAAAGTTAATTGCTTCCTGTTTAATTATTTATAAGTACACAACACATTCGATGATTCATGATTGCGGTAAAGAGCGCCGGCGAAATGATAATAGCTGTAAGTTTTCCTTTAGAGAATGTGTGATCTATGCAGGTAAAGCGCAAGTTGTGGATTGGTTATTGTCGCAAAAAGTAAAGAATTCATAGGGGAAACACAGGTTTGTGCCATATGGGTCTTAACAACATCAATTATTCATTTAGGCAGGTTTATTTTACCTTCGTGAGCACTTAAACATTGTAATCAAATAAGTTACATTATGAACTTTAGTCACAAGAATATCCTGCTTTTCAGCATTTTCTGTTTATCTGCAACCTGCATGACAATGGCCCAAGACAAAATTAGTAATCAGAAAACATTAAGGCATATAGTAATTGTGACCTTTAAACCAGGCACATCTAATACACAAATACAAGCCGTTGATAACTCCTTTAGAAATCTTGCGAAACTAAAAATGGTAAAAGGTTATGAATACTACTTTTTTCATAGTTTTTTCATTGATTAATAATGTAAAATTAGGGCTGAAAGGGATAGTTACTTAAAAGGAGAACTGCTTTACATGTTTATTTATGTGTTTAATGAATATAGATGTAC